>Ga0172380_10000179_pt1 | contig 137727 bp, 126 predicted proteins | sample Leawe162metaG_FD_119747 | JGI IMG/M metagenome (GOLD analysis project Ga0172380, IMG submission 119747) | Leachate microbial communities from a municipal landfill in Southern Ontario, Canada - Leachate well 162 metaG | ecosystem: Engineered > Solid waste > Landfill > Unclassified | place... | reverse complement strand
CTGTTCAGCCATTTCTTGCCATTTCGGACTCTTGACTGCAACTACCGTGCCTTCTTACAACCAGCCAGAGCCAGGATTTCGTCAAAAGCCGCTCTTAACAACTATATGGATGAATAGATGCGGCACTGAAAAAAGATATTAGATCCGTAAAAACTGCTTAGCGAGAATTTCAAGACAGCGGAGAAACCAGACAAGATGGCCTGGTCTCCCCGCTGCATGAAACTGTCATTACTACTTGCGATTGCAAGCAATAATTTCAAAATAGTTGTAGTAAACCGTCTCGCCTTCGTGAGTCTGCTCCAGGCTCAGTTCTTCCAAGTGAATCACTTCCATCCCGGCGAGCATGGCTTCAACTTCACTGCGAGTGCGGCGCACGATGTGATTCATGCCCTTGTAGTGATTGGGGCCGAAGAGCTGACCGACGAAATATCCGCCGGGCAGCAGTGAGGCCCTGATTGCCTGCCAGACAGCATCGAAGCTCTCCGCTGGGCCATAGGGCAGAGAAAGAAGTGCCGCAACCAGAGTGGCATCGCTCCAGCTTGTGGCGCTGAATGATGCCACCCTGGTCTCAAGGTTGTCTTGGTACTGCGTGGCTTCGGGGCGCTGCAGCAGGGCATCGACACCAGCTTGGCTGTAGTCGATGGCCAAGACTTTCCAATCGCGGCGCAACAGTTCGACTGTGTCTTTGCCCGTGCCACAGCCCAGGTCGATAGCCAAACGCATGCTCGTGTCGCCCTCCGCTGTGTCGGCCTCGATAAACGCCAGGGTCTTAAGCAAGAGGGCTGCTGGGCCTGCTTTGGCAGCTTCCAGCATTTGGTAATAGCCAATAAAGTCTTCAGGCTTGAGCACAGTGCTTGTGTCCATAGCGTTGTCTCCTGGTGGAGCCATGGCGGCTCTGTTTCAGTTGGCGCCGAATTCGTCGCAAGCGGCGATCAGCGCGCTGCGGATACCCGGTTCCGACATCGAGTGACCGGCATCACCGACGACCACGAACTTGGCCTCAGGGAAGGCCTGATGCAGCTCATAGGCCGTGGTGATCGGGCAGACCATGTCGTAGCGACCCTGGACGATGGTGGTAGGAATGTGACGGATGCGGCCGATGTCATCGAGCAGCTGCGAGTCTGAGCGCAGGAAGCAGCCGTTGATGAAGTAGTGGCACTCGATGCGGGCGAAGGCCGTGGCGAAGGTCTCGTCGCCGTTGCGCGCGATCAGGTCGTGATCGATGTGCAACTTGGAAGAGCAGCCTTCCCACTTGCTCCAGGCCTGGGCAGCGGCGGTGCGGACGGCGATGTTCTTGCTGGTCAAGCGCTTGTAGTAAGCCTTGACCATGTTGCCGCGCTCCTTGACTGGAATCTGCTCCAGATACTGTTGCCAGTAATCAGGAAAGATTGCGCTGGCGCCGAACTGGTAGAGCCAGTCAAGCTCTTTCTTGCGGCCGAGGAAGATGCCGCGCAGCACAAGCTCGCTGACGCGCTCTGGATGAGTCTCGGCGTAGGTGATGGCCAGGGTGCTGCCCCAGGAGCCACCAAAGACCGTCCAGCGGTCGATGCCGAAGTGTTCACGTAGGGCCTCGATGTCGCTCACCAGGTCCCAGGTGGTGTTGTTCTCCAGCGAGGCGAAAGGCAAACTCTTGCCGCAGCCGCGCTGGTCGAACATGATGATGCGATAGACATCGGGGTTGAAGAGCCGGCGATAGCTCGGTTGCGTACCGCCGCCGGGGCCGCCGTGCAGCAGCACCACAGGCTTGCCTGCGGGGTTGCCCGACTCTTCGAAATAGATCTTGTGGCCACCCGAAACAGCGAGCATGCCTGTGCAGAACGGCTCGATTTCGGGATAGTAATCACTGGCAGCGCGAGAGGCTGCGGGAACATTCTTACTCATGATGGTTTCCTTTTTGTACTTACGTACTTTTTGATATTCTGGTTATTGAAACTGTCTGGCGACGGTCTCAGTGAAACGACGTTGCTTGACCACACGTCCGTTCTGGCTGAACATGGTGCGGGTGACGCTGATGAAGAAATTGCTCTCGTCCGATTGCACGAGAATGCGGGTGCGCAAACGCAGATGCTTTCCTTGAGAAATCATCGTGGTCTGCGCTATGCCCAAGTACTTCGAGTTGGCTGGATTGGCCGGGTTAGTGCTCCAGGTGTTGTTGGTCTCCACGAGGAAAGTGCGCTTCACCCGATTAGCACCCTGCTTCACTCGATTTGTATTTTGCTTCGCCGCTCCTTTGCTCTTGTCGATGACATAAGCGCTGCGAGCTTTGATGGTGTGCGACTGTTCTCCTGTGCGCTTGTTGACGCGGTTGAAAGTTTGGTTGTCGGGCTTGCTGTCCTTCTTGCCGCCCTTCTTCGATTTCGGGAAGTCGATACTCCAGCTGTCTGATGAGCTCTGCTTCCTTGCCAACTTCGGCAGTTCACGTACTTTGCGAACATCCACTGGCACCGTTGGCAGTGTCAGTGTGGCGCTTCCGTCAGCGATCACAGTCGAGACCATGCTGTCTGCCGAGGGCCAAGCCATCGGAAACTGCGCATTGGAAATGGCCAGACGAATTTTGTGACCCTTGGCGAAAGTCCAAGTGGTGAAGTGCAAGTCAAGCTCGAGTTCGTAGACTTCATTTGCACCAGGCAGACTGGGAGCCAGTCGACTGACGCGATGAGCGGGATTGGCGAGAGCCCCGGTGATCAGAGCAACGCTGCCGTCGGGGGCAACGTCTTCCAGTCTGAAAGTCCACTTGGCCTTGGGCGAAGTAGAACTGACCGACAGCTTGACCTTGGGGTTGCCGATGATTTGCAGGGCTTCCTTAGCCGGCTCACTGTCGAACACCAACGATTGGGCATCGTCGGCCGCCATGTCGCCAGTTTTGTTACCCCACCAGGTGCCAGCTGCCGTGCCCGCGAAAGGCTGGTAAGCGAGCGTGACCTGATTAGCGCGTTTGACCTGACTACTTGTCGTGTCGCTGCTGGAAGCTTCTTTGCCAGGGGCTCTGACACGACTGCGCCGCAGTTTACCGCTATCGGTGAGGAAGAGTTTGAGGTTCTTCCCGCCTTGAGCTGGCAGAGTGTCTTTGCGCCAATAGCCAGGCACAGTCTCGATATCGATATCGGCTTTGTGACCATGGCGGACGAACACCATCAGCTCTTTCTTGTTCTTGCTTTTGCGCTTGTTGCTGGCCGATTCTGGCCGCAGGTAGCGGTTGAACCAGTCAGAGAGGGCAATTTGCCACTCATAGTTCGGGCCGGGTTGGCCTTCATCGGGGCAAGAATGCTCCCAGGGGCCAATGTCGCAGCGCACTGGCACATTGAGCTGTTGGAACATGCGAGCGGTGGCCGAGCGATAGCCATCCAGCAAACCACCAATCAAGTAGACCGGAACGTCAATCTGGCTGGGGTCTTCTCGCAGAGACTTCTTGCGCCAGAAATCTCCATCGAGCTGATTGTTCAGGTAAGTGAACAGCCAGGGGCGATGGTTGAAGCGCTGGGCAAAGTAGTCTGCATCGAGTTTGTAGTCAGGCGTGCGCGGCAAGCCCAGCTCATGGTTGATGAAGAGATGATAGGGGTCGATGTGCAGATTGCCGTCGATGTAGTGCATGTCGTCTTGATACAGATCATCAGATGCATGCACAGCATGAATGGCTTTGAGAGCCGGGGGACGACGCATGGCCATCTGAATCGAGTTGAAGCCGCTCCAAGAAACACCAAGCATGCCGACATTGCCGTTCGCATCAGCGCGGGCAGCCAGTTGCTTGATGATTTCTTCGCAGTCGCGCATCTCGGTATCAGAATATTCGCGCTCGGGAATTTCTCCTTCCGATGCTCCAGTGCCGCGGATATCTACCTTGACAGTGATGAATCCGAGCTGGGCCTGGTAGCTGAAAAAGGGGTGGTCGACGACATAGAAAGTGTCGTCTTTGCGGTAGGGCAGGTATTCGAGCAAAACCGGGAAGGTTTCGCCACGACGACGTGCCGTGGGAATGTAAGAAGTGGCTGCCAGTCGAACACCGTCCGGCATGAGCAACCAACTCTTCTCAATCGTAAACTTGTAGCGCCGTACGGTTTTAACCGTATGTGCGACTGCTGAACTTTTAGTCTGTGAAACTTTGGTACTCATGACACTGTTTCCGTGGGGGTGTTTCTCTTTCTGACCTTAAGGCTCAGAAAAATCTGTTAGAGGTGGCTAGTGAGAATGGTTTTGGCTTTTGGCCTGAAATTGAATAGAAGTTATGTGTGCCTTGAGAACCTAAGTGAACGCTTAGTGCTTAATCAAGAGACTGGTAAGACTAGTGAGTTCTATATTATTTCTGTGAAGCTCCACAATTGACGCTAGCTGGCGCACCACCTGGCAACCCGCTAGCGAATCATTAGCGAAGTATTGGTATTTTGGTAGGTAATCAAGATATCTTTTGCCTGGTTAGATCGTGGAATATCAGCGCGTTACTTTTAAAATACTCACGCAAACAAAACCTTCCTCCAAGAAACAAACAAACCAAATAAGCCAGATCACTGTTAGACCCCCGCACTGTATGCACAAGTTGTGCTGCGGAGTTTTAGATGTACGTTGTGCATCTCGGGTTTAGTGCAGAATTTGGCTTCTAGTCTTGGTTTGTTTCACATAACCATAAATGGGAACCCATATGACTCTCAAGAACAAAGTAATGTTCATCACCGGTGCCTCCCGCGGCATTGGTCTGGCCATCGCTCTCAAAGCCGCCAAAGATGGCGCACGTATTGTCATTGCCGCGAAGACTGCTGCTGCCAATGACAAACTTCCTGGCACCATCTACAGTGCCGCTGCCGAAATCAAAGCTGCTGGTGGCGAAGCCCTTGCTATTCAGTGCGATGTGCGCGACGAAGAGCAAATCAAAGCGGCCATCGCCAAAGCAGTAGAAACCTTTGGTGGCATCGATATCGTCGTCAACAATGCCGGCGCCATCCAGCTCACCAACACCGAACAGACCGAGATGAAGCGTTTCGACTTGATGCAGTCGGTCAACGCCCGTGCTGTCTTCATGGTGGTCAAACACGCGCTGCCGCACTTGAAGAAGAGCACCAACGCTCACGTGCTCAACCTCTCGCCGCCACTCAACCTGGATGCCGACTGGTTGGCTCCGCACCTGGCCTACACGCTTTCGAAGTACGGCATGAGCCTCTGCACCCTCGGTCAGGCTGCTGAGCTGAAGAAGTTTGGCATCGCTGTCAATTCGCTCTGGCCTGAAACCGCTATCGATACATCGGCAATTCGCAACCTGCTCGGTGGCAATGAATCGGTACAAGCCTCGCGCAAACCGGAAATCGTCGCTGATGCTGCTTACTGGATTTTCAACCAACCAGCGGCTAGTTGCAGCGGCAATTTCTTCATCGACTCAGCTGTGCTTACTGCTGCGGGTGTGACCGACCTGAGCAAATACGCTGTGGACCCCACTGCCACGCTGCTGCCCGACTTCTTCCTCGGCAAGCCGCCCGAAGCACTTTCGAAAGTTCTGCCCAAGGTGAAGGCGACGGAACCTGCGGCCAAGGCTGACGGAGACAAGACTGCTGTTGAAGCCGTTCCTGTGGTTGCGGCTGACGCCAAGGCTGAAGGCGCTCCTGGGGTGGCTGCGGATGCGTCGACTGTTGCTCTCAAGGCTGAACCCGTTGTTGTGGCTCCGAAATACAAGTCTTTCAGCGTCACAGTGGCCGACCATGTGGCAACACTGGTCTTCACCAACCCCAAGCGCTCCAATGCCATGGGAGAGGCCTTCTGGACCGAATTTCCCCAGGCCATAAAAGAGCTGGCTGCTCAGGGTGATACCCGGGCGCTGGTGATCTACGGCGAAGGCGACCACTTCTCTGCTGGTATCGACCTGGCCATGTTCCAGAGCCCGACTCTGGCACCGGCTCTGGCGAACCTGCAGAGCGCTGAAGGCAAAGACCATCTGTTGCAGGTGATCACCCGTATGCAGGATGCCTTCACTGCCATCGAGAAGGCGCCCTTCCCGGTGATTGCTGCCATTCACGGCGTTTGTCTCGGGGCTGGATTGGACCTGGCTGCTGCTTGCGACTTCCGCTATGCCAGCCGCTCGGCGACCTTTGCCATCGAAGAGATCAATCTCGGCATCATGGCCGATTTGGGCAGCTTGCAGCGCTTACCGCTGATTATGCCTGCTGGTCTGGTGCGCGAGATGGCCTTCACCGGTATTCGTATTGCCAGCGATCGCGCTCTCTCTTCGGGCTTGATCAATGCTGTCTATCCCCTCAAGGAAGACCTGATCAATTTCGTCATGCAGACCGCCCAGGTGATGGCAAGCAAGTCGACCAAGGCTGCTTCTGCTACCAAGCAGTCGCTCAACTATGGTATCGACCATGGTGTCTTTGAGTCGCTTCATCTCACGGCCAAGCTGCAAACTCGCGTGATTGACCCGGTGGAAATCGTGGCCAACATCAAGAAGCTGAAGAAGGGCTAGGCTAGTTAGCGACTGGGCCCCTGTTCGCATCTCGATAACTAGAAGGAAGAGTGTGGCCAAAAGCTGCACTCTTCTTTTCTTTTCTTTGATCAAGTTAATAGTAGACTGGTCGGTTAATTATGGATCTATGGGTAATATCAGGCTTTGCTTTTTGGATATGGCATTTGTGCCAACTATAATTTGGTCTACAATCAGCCTTCGGCAGTTGACGAATATTAAGGAGATAAGTGAATTGGGATACAAGACAGCAGCAGTGTTTGCAACTTCAGCGGAGCCAAGCTATTTTGCAAATAGACCTGAGCATTTGCCCGATAGAGCTATCGAGTTGATTTCGGAACTTGCCCTTAAATTTGATAATGCTGGCGATATCCATGCCTACGGTGAGGTTATGGAACCTTGGAGTTTCAAATTTGCTCTTGGTGCATACGAAGAAGGTTTTGGGCTTGTTCATGACCGGTTATTTGGCTTGGTTTGCGATTCTAGTAATGAACTCCTTGAGAAGGTCCTAGGGCTGTATCCGCGCCATAACATTTTGGCGATCGAGCTTATTAGCTCTTGTAACGCCTATGGTTATGCTGTTTATGAAAATGGTGTCTTAATACGTGCCATGGGAGGCTGTTGTGACGAACCAGTTTCCAAAGACATTGGCGAGCTCTTGCCAGAGGAGATTAAGTATTTTGCTAGATCGAGGGCTAATGCTAAAGAGTTAGTTTGCAGTGAAGCTACCGGTGGTGAAGCCGAGCAATTTGACCCAAGTGAATACGGCGAAGAACTTGTCTTCGAAGTGGCCGGGCGATTTCTGGGCAAAGAAGTTGCAGCGAAACCGGATGACACAGAGGGGCCGCTGATGCAGGTCTTCAAAAAGGCAATACCACCGCGTCCTGGAGTCAATAAGACGCCGCTTGGTACTAGGTGATAGGCAAGTTGCTATGGTCCCTGATTGCATTGGACTGGAAGGAATTTTCGACATCCATCCAGCCCTTTCTTGCCTACATCGCACCAAAGACGTTGAAGCTGAACAGGGAAAATTGTTTATCACGGACCAAGCAGCTGCGTACTTGCTTGAGCAAATCCCTGCGTTAAGGAAGCTCTTTGACGCAGAATGAAATTTTGTAGTCTACATGGGCGACTTTAAAACTGGGCCTTGGGTGGCATGCAAGCAGCGGCGCCCCAAGGCAACTAAAAGTAATAGTCTGCTATTTATAGCTCTGGTGTCAAGAGCGGCGCTTGGGAGGTGGTTCGTTGTAATAGATCTTGCCTGGACATTGCACCGCCCTTCAATAAAAGGGCATAGTCCACAGCAACTTTCGAAATGGTGCAGTTTGCAGTGAGGTAGAATTGCCGCATGTCTGGTGGTAATTCAATTTGCTAGCAATGGCCTATGATAGGAAACTATGAACCAGCACGATTCGCGGCGCAAAGCGCCCTACGTTCTAAAGACCGGCAAGAAATACGACTATCACTGGCTTTATTGTGCGCATTCAGAATTTGGCTATGAGTTCTTCAAGTGTTGTCCGGACTTGAGGCAGAACGTTTGGACTAGTCCACAGATAGAAGGGGATGAGCCTTACTACATGTTTGATAAAGAGCCGAATCAGACGCAAATTGCGCTCGTCGAGTCAGTTAGATTTGAATACTACTACCAGGCGGTTGATGTTGAAGAGCTTGAGCCAAGTTGGCAAGCTCTTCAGCAGTCCGGGGTTAAGGCTCTGTGCTATGAAAACGTACTTATATTCAAGGGAGAAGGTTTTGTTGAGCGTTTTCAGGCTTCTGAATGGGCACGGGACCTTCCGAGTTTGCATATTCAAGAGTGTAAAAGGTTCACGCGCAGTTGGCTTGAGATGGAAACCACTGATGAAAACTGTGCCAAACAGGGGTGTCCACACAAACGCATTAAATACGGCGCTAATTGTGGCCGCCATCACTTCGAAATGCTTATGAAAGAGCCATTCCCAGAACTTGACTTGGCCGATTGACCTCAATTCTCTGACCATCCAGTTATGCATGCCTTTCGCGCGGCGCAACGATATACTGACGCTAAACCAAAACAAGGCCGAAACTTCTCTAGACCTGAGGGATGTCAGAAGTAAACTCATGGTAAATCCGTTTGGAGCTGACTTTGCCCCAGGTGATATCGTCGGTAATACCTACGAGGTTATCGATTACATTGGTCGTGGCGCCATGGGCTACGTTTATCACGTGCGCCACACTGGTCTTCCTAAAGAGTATGCCCTTAAAACTTTAAGCCCCGATCAGATTACTGAAACAGCATGGTTGCGTTTTCAGATTGAAGCGCAGTCAATTGCCAAAATGTTTCATCCTAATATCATTACTATTCATAATTTCGCTGTGCACAAGGCGCCTGGTCGAGTTGAACAGCCTTTCTATGTGATGGATCTTTTGGCTGGTACGAGCTTGATGGAAGAGCTGCGAGACGATGATCCTCTTCCTCTGACGCGAGCGCTTTCAGTGTTTACGCAAGCGGCCAGTGGCATTGGTTATGCGCACAGCAAAGGAATTGTTCATCGCGACATCAAGCCTGGCAATGTTATGTTGCTCAAACAGCCTGATGCCAGCGGTGCCACAGTTAAAATTGTTGATTTTGGTATTGCTAAATTGACTGCTGATAGCGACATAGCCCAGCAGCACCTAACCAGCGCCGGGGAGGTTTGCGGCAGTCCGCTTTATATGAGCCCAGAGCAAGGGCTGGGGCAGGCTGTCGATGCGCGAAGCGATGTCTACTCACTTGGTGTTAGCTTTTTCGAAGCACTGACTGGAGATCTCCCCTTCAAGGCCAATTCAGCTGTGGACATCATGCTTTTGCACCAGAGTGCGCCAGTCCCCCAGCTCAATTCTATTGCTGATGGCGCTGAGTTTCCCGCTGTTGTGCAGCAAGTTATTGAACGCATGATGGCGAAAGACCCTAACCTGCGCTATCAAAATATGCAAGAAGTTGTAGCCGATCTTGTGGCTATTCAGTTAGGCAACCCGCTGCCTTCTTCTTCTTCTTCTTCTTCTTCTTCTTTGGTGAGTGGCATTGAGCATGAAGCTGAGGCACTGGCCGCCGGAGCTGATAGCGGTTCGCAGATAGCTCTAGAGGAGAGTGGACGTGTCTTGCCGATGGTGTCAACTCGACCGTCGCGGCCCACGGCTCAGATGGTGTTTCTGGGGCTCTCGGTGGCTGCTGTAGTTATCTCGGCTTTAGCTTTTCTGGCTATCAAATCGACCGGTAATCAATTTTCTTCTTCCTCGTCCTCTGCTGCTTTGGCTCCCAGCTTGCCTGTGCGCTCTCAGTCTCGATCTGTCGCTACTACAAGTTCGAAAGTACCTTCTAGTGCTGGCTCAAATCCTAGTTCGCAGCCTGAAAAAGATAAGCCTAAACTTGATCCCGAAGAAGATAAGGAGCCCGGTGCGTCACTACAGGCAACTACGCCTTTTGCCACTGTGCGCCAGGTAAAAGGTCGAAGGATTGTTACCTTCGACTTTCCTACTGACGTGCTAATTGGGCAGATTTATTCTTATAACTGGGATACAGGAGAATACCGCACACTCCCCGCCAAGGGCCGCCTGACCTATGATAAGGGCGAGTGGCTGGGTTTTATTCCATCGCGCATCATTGCAAAGTATCCACAGTATCTAAAGCGCTTTGGATCCGGCTTGCTAGAAGGCATACGCTTGAATGAGAATTCTGATAGCGATCAGATTCTAGAGGCCTGTACGATTATTCCAGGCATTAATTACTTGGAGCTGCACAGCGCTATTAATTTGACCAACAAGTGTATTGCTTCCCTCAACAAGTTTACTGAATTGGAGGAGTTTGACGGCTACCATAGCACTATTGATGGTATCGTTTTGGCGCGCGCTAAATGCTGGGATAAAATCGAAAAATTTAAGTTTAGCCGTGCTCGTAATATCACCGCTATGTTGGTCAAGCTAAAAGATAGCGAAAACCTAGAAGCATTGGATGTACACGAAAGTAATCTTACTTACCAAGACTATAAAGCAATTTCAGAGCTTTTGGGTTTGCAAGAATTAGTATTTGAAAATGACCCAATTACTTTGAACGAGCTTAAATTGCTCGCTAATTTGCCCAAGCTTGAAACTATTACACTATTTGACTGCGGACTCGAGGAGGATGCTATTCTGATTTTGCGTCAGTTTAAAGCGCTTAAGACTTTGCATATGGGAACTCCTAAAACTCTTGCCAAGCTGCGAGATAAGTTTAAAGCTGGTTTGCCCGGTGTTGAAGTTGAGTAGTGTTAGATAAGATAGCCTTTTCTGGAAAAATACAACAATCGTCCACTTGAGCCACGATATACTAAAGCTAGACCAGAAACTTCGTTAGACCTAAGGGATGTCAGAATTAAACCCATGGTAAATCCGGTTGGTGCTGATTTTGCTCCAGGTGATATCGTCGGTAATACCTACGAGGTCATCGATTACATTGGTCGCGGGGCCATGGGCTTTGTCTATCACGTGCGCCATATTGGCCTGCCCAAAGAGTACGCTCTCAAGACTCTGAGTACTGAACAGATTACCGAAACGGCATGGTTGCGTTTTCAGATTGAAGCGCAGTCAATTGCCAAAATGTTTCATCCTAATATCATCACCATTCATAATTTTGCTGTGCACAAAGCCCCGGGTCGAGTTGAACAACCGTTCTATGTGATGGATCTCTTGGCCGGTATGAGCTTGATGGAAGAGTTGCGTGACAATGACCCCCTTCCTTTGGCGAGAGCGCTATCAGTGTTCTCGCAGGCTGCTAGTGGCATTGGTTACGCTCACAGTAAAGGAATCATTCACCGTGACATAAAACCAGGCAACGTCATGTTGCTCAATCAGCCTGACGCCAGCGGCGCCACAGTCAAAATAGTTGACTTTGGTATTGCCAAATTGACTGCTGATAGCGAAATTGCCCAGCAGCATCTAACCAGTGCTGGAGAGGTTTTTGGCAGTCCGTTTTACATGAGTCCAGAGCAAGGCCTAGGGCAAACAGTTGATGCTCGTAGTGATATCTACTCGCTTGGTGTCACTTTCTTTGAAGCGCTGACCGGAGATCTGCCTTTTAAAGCCAATTCGGCTGTTGATATTATGCTTTTGCATCAAAGCGCGGCAGTGCCACACCTCAATGCATTTGTTGAAGGCGGCGATTTTCCGACGGCTGTGCAGACAGTGATTGAGCGCATGATGGCGAAAGAACCAAGTCAGCGCTATCAGAATATGCAAGAAGTGGTGGCAGATCTTACGGCCATTCACTTTGGCAATCCCCTTCCTTCGTTAGGCAGCGGCGTTGTCCACGGTCAAGATTTAGGTCTAGGTCGCAGGACTATGCAAAGTCAGGCTCAAGATCCGGCTTCTGAGTTAGATCTTGATTCTGGTTTCGATGGAGAAGAGTCTCTGCAAAGCGAGGTCTGGGTAGCTGGGGCAGATGACGCTGATCCCGAAACTGACTCTGGCGTTGATTTTGAGGCTGCCACAGGTTTGGCCACAGGCGCTGATACTGGTTCACAAACAGTACTAGCCGAGAGCGGACGTGCCTTGACGAAGGTGTCCACAGGTTCTGGTCGACCCAAGGCCCAGCTAATTTTTCTGGGAGTTTCGCTAGCTGCTGCACTTAGCTCGGCCGCTGCATTTATAGCTATAAAATCGGCTGGTCATCAGGCTGCTTCAGATCAGTTGGCATCGGCTTCAGTTGGGAAAAATGGAGTTGACTCTGCGGGCGCGCCTACAGGAACTGGTCACGATGGTCACTCCAGAACACCCCGCTCACATCACTCACATCGCTCACACCATGCCCATAGTACTGATGGCTCGCATGACGAGGCAAAACCCAAGCCGGACGAAATCAAAGAGCCTGGTGAGTCGCTTAAATCGACTAAACCTTTTGCCGTCGATGTTCACGAGGTGAAGAATGGCAAGATGATTGCTTTCGATTTTCCTACTGATACTCTCATTGGTGAAATTTTCAATTACAACTGGACTAGCAAGAAATACAACACTGTAAAGGCTCAAGGGCACCTGCAGTATGGTCCAACCGATTGGCTTATGTTCATACCTTCGCGCATTATTCTCAAGTATCCTCAGTATCTTAAACGTTTTCGTCCTGGTGATGTTTCTGGTGTGGAGTTAGCGAATGATTTAGGGACTGATGCGATATTGGAGGCCTTTACCGCTTGGCCACGCATAGACGATTTGAAAATTGTGTATACTCACAATGTGACCGAAAAGTGCGTTGCTTCACTCAACAAGTTTACTAAGTTGAAAAAGTTCGACGGCGCTCATAGCACCATAGGTGGTATCGTTTTGTCACGTGCCACTTGTTGGGACCAAATCGAAGAATTCCGCTATAGCCATTGTCCCAATGTTACGCCGATGCTGCTTAAGCTCAAGGCAAGCAAGAATTTGCGATATTTAGATGTCCATGAGAGCAATCTGACTTACCAAGACTACAAAGCAATTTCAGAGATTTCTAGCCTGCGCGAATTGAAGTTCGAGGAGGAGCTTGTAACATTGAATGAGCTGAAATTGCTCGCTAATTTGCCTAAGCTTGAGACGATTGAATTGCGTGACTGCGGCCTAGAAGAAAAGGCTATTCCAATTCTGCGTCAGTATAAGTCGCTCAAAAAGTTGAAGATGGGAACTCCCAAAACTCTTGCTTCATTGCGAGAAAAATTTAGGTCTGGATTACCCGGCGTGGAAGTTGAATAGTTTAAAATTAGCCTTTGTAGTACTATCGCAAGAAGTATAAGAAAATCACAAAAAAATGGCGCAATATGAGGGGTAACCTCTTACTGCGCCATTGTTTTGTTAGTTGGCAATTGCCGGGGCTGCGCTATGAGAATCAGTCGGCGCTGAGCCTGGTGCATCACTCGACGTGTCACCTGATGCTTCATTGGCACAGAGCATCTTGCGCAGTTCGTCTGCTGCTACTTTCAGTGCTTCCGGCCCGGTATCGCCATCGACGAGCGTCTCTGGTTCGATGGCGTTCCTTTCAGTTTGGCCGCAGTCTCCGAGCCATTCACCACCAGGAGCGAACCAATGGCAGCGAGTAACACGCAGTTTGACCTTGCCTTCGAACAATTCGTAGTCGGCTTGGCCAATTCCTTTACCTGCTGTTGCGGCACTTCCCACCATGTGCACTCGACCGGCGATGCCGTTTTGCACGAGGGCACAAATCATCATCTCGCTGGCGCTAGCGGTGCGGCGATTGAGAAGGATGACCAGTGGCTTGCCGAACAACAGAGGGGCCCGGCGCTTGTAGAGGTCGGTGGGCAACTTGGTGATGCCATTGCTACTGCCGCCATGCACTTCATCGGTGAGGAAAAACTGGTCCTCGTTGAGGAAGTATTGGCGGATTTTCACGCCCTCTTCATGGCGAAACTTGAGAGTGGCGAGCAGGCCCTGGTCGAGGAAGAAGCCGCAGCATTCCATCGCTTGATGCATTCTGCCGCCGCTATTGCCGCGCAGGTCGAGAATTACTCCTTCGCAGTTGGCGATTTTTGCCACAGCCGCTTCTACCAGTTCGACGATATCTTCGCGATCAAAGCTGCTGATGCGCAGATAGCCAATCTTGCTGGGGGTGAGGGCTGACATGACGTCGGTGGGTTTTTCGTCTGGCTTGTCGACCGCAGTTGGCGAAGTGGCAGCATCAGCAGATTTGCCGTCGGCAGCAGGTAAATCATCTGCGCTAGAGGGCGAGACGAAGGTGGAAGGCGCGATCAACCGCTCGGTGTAAGTGTCATTGAGCGATGCCAACATTTCGTCAGCGTAGCGCAATGCACTTTCTTCGTTGTCGATTAGCTCGTCGAATTTGTGCTCCCAAGAGCTCCAATTCGCCAATCTCGATTTGTCGAAGAAGGTAACGCCGACCAGTTCCCAGATCGCGTGATAAAGCTCAAGCCCCTGGGTTGAGGCTGTTTTTGAAATATTCATGACGATCCCTTTGGTTGAGATGTTTGTGATTTGAAGATTTCTCGCGTTAGACACTTTTGCTCAATTGGACACTTCGGCTTATTTGGCAAAAAGCCCACGCAACAAATCCAGCAGAAATCTCAGCACCTTGTGCTCTGAAGAAATTCGACTGGGGTGTTGTTGTGTTTGGAAGCTAAGTATTTATTCGCGGGAAATTAGATAGTGGTTATGGCTTTAAACCTAGCCAAGAAGAGTAAGAAATTAAAAGGGAATTTCTTACTCTATTATGAATTCGCGTTTAGACTTGGCTGGCCCGGCCTAAATAGTTTTGAGCTTTGCTTTCGTCAGGTTAGTACGGCTATCGCGAACTTCCTCAAAAAGCTTTTGGCTTGTCCACATTCTGGGGAGCCTTCAAATCAGTTTTTTCAGCATCAGGGGTCTGATAGAACACTCCTCGATTGTTGTAGCCCGGTCGAGCTGATTCTGCTGCGTGGGCCTCTTTTACCGCTGCGAGAATTGGTTTTACTTTGGTGTGCGGCTTCAAGGCATCGGTGCATCGGAGGGCAACCAGGTCGCCTTGTTTTAGATCGCCAAATACTTCTGTCAGGGTGTTCATCATCTCGCCTCGCACAACCGGCACCCATTCTACTTCGCCGTCTTTGACGCGGCAGACAAACGTAGACAATGTTGAAGTTGTTTCAACGGCACTAGGGGGCAAGAATAATGATGGATGCGGCCTCTTGGTGGGCCAGTAGACTTCGCAGAACATACCAGGCAAAATGCGCCAACCCGGATTAGGATAGTTAAGCTCAACGGGCATGGTGCGCGTCTTCTGATCGAGGTAGTTGCCTATTCTTGCTACTTTGCCTTTGAATTTTTCATTGGGGTGGGTTGAGACTGTAAACTCTACTTCGGCACCGGGCACTACTCCACCTGCTATGGCCTCGGGAACTGGTGTAACAATGCGCAGTAGGTCAAGTTCTTGTACCCGAACAATTGAGGGATAGGCGCCGTGTCCCAACGGGCCAACAAAGCTGCCAACGTGCATATTGCGCTCGGTGACATAGCCATCGAAGGGCGCGGTAATAGTTAGGTATTGAGAGATATCTTTGTAGTTGTCGCTTGCTCTTTTAGCTGCTACTAGAGAGTCGGTTAGCGATTTTACAGCATTGGCGGCAGCGGCAATATTTTCCTGCCAGGCTTTTACCTTCTCTTTGTCGGCTTCTACTTTTTGTCCCAGCACAACTACATCGTTGGGTGCCACTACTCCCGGTACCAACGAAGCTTCTTTTGTGCGATTGTAGGTGTCTTGATCTCCAGCCAACTGTGCTTTGGCTTCGAGCAGACTGGCTTTAGCTGAAGCTAGTTTTGACTGAGCTTGTTGTAGCTCGCCGCTAACGGCTTTGGCTTTCGCCACTGATTCATTACTTTGAGCTAGAAGTTCAGGGGCAATCAGGCGACAGATCACTTGTCCCTTTTTTACCTTGGAACCTCTGTCTACGCCAATCCAATCGATAAAACCTGGCACTTTGGGATAGACTGCTACGTCTTGATAGGCCTGAATCTCACCAGGCAATTGGTCTACTCGCGAAAGGGTTTGTTTGATTACTTCAGTGACGGGAAGCTCTTGTATGTCTTGAGCGGTGCTATGAGGCGCTACAGCTTTTTCTGAACAAGCGCTGAGCAGAGCAAGGGGCGCCAGGCTAATAGTTACGGTGAACGCTGTTTGAACGATAAGAGCTACTGAATTGACCGACACTAGTGAATTGCCTGAAGCTAGCGAATGGCAAGGCTGGACGGATTCTTCGATTTTGCGATGTCGCCGTAAAATACTCATTTCTATTTACTCGCCTCGATCATCAGGATGTATAGACGGTGAGGCAATGGAGCTCTTACGCTGCACTACCGCAAAAACTAAGGGCAAAATCGTTAACGCAGTCAGTGTTGACATTGTCAGCCCACCAATAACGGCACGTCCTAATGGCGCGCTCTGAGCACCACCTTCGCTCAAGGCCAGGGCCATGGGCACCATACCTGATACCATAGCGATAGAAGTCATTAAGATCGGGCGCAGGCGCTCTTGTGCCCCAAATAGGGCGGCCTCTAGAGCTGTTTTGCCGCCTAGTCGGCTGTTCTCGGCATAGTTAACCAGCAAGATGGCGTTGCTTACACCGATGCCGATTGACATAATGGCGCCCATGAAAGACTCAATGTTGAGTGTGGTACCAGTCAACCTCAGCATAACCATGACGCCGCAAACGATGGCAGGTGCTGTCGATAGCACTATCAAGGCCAGCTTGCTTGATTGAAAATAGCCGGTCAACATCAAGAAAATCACAACCAAGGCTAGCGAAAGACCGATGAAGAGGTGCGAGAAAGTATCGCTTAAAACCGGCACTTGTCCTGCTACTTTTACTCTCACGCTGCGGGGCGGCTCACCGGCGCGGGCCAGGGCTGCTTTCACTTCTTCTCCCACGTGGCCTAAATCCATTCCCTCAATATTTGCTGTCAGCGAGACCATACGCATCATGTTGTCGCGGTCGTACTCGCCCACGCACTTGCCATAAGAGAGTGTGGCTACGTCGCCTAAGAGCGGGTGCTCGCTGTTTTCTTTGAGCATTATAGGAAAATGCTTCAGTGCTTCGAGCGACTGTATCTGGTTTTGTGGCACCTGCACTTGCACCTGGTAGGCCACCCCGGTTTTTCTATCCATCCAGAAGTTTTCTAAGATGTAGCGACTTGAAGATGTTGCCGGTACAAGGGCTTTTCCTACCTGGGCCGGTGTTAGGCCAAATTGGCCAGCCAGTTCTCTATCGATATTGACGTCTACAGTGGGATAGTCGAGGGGTTGGCCGTACTGAAGATCGCGCAGGTATGGAATTTTAGCCATTTCGGCTTTGACGCGATCAGCAAAGAGCCTGCATTGGGTCAGGTCTGGGCCTTTGACTATGACCGCGATTGGTGTGGGTGAGCCAAGATTCATAATTTGACTAACTAAGTCTCCGGGCTCAAAACTGAAGCTTACCTTGGGCATCTCTTGAGCAAATTTGCTGCGTAAGACATCTTTGAAGTGGGCTAGGTCAATATTTGCTTCTTTGCGTAAGCTGACGTCCATGACCGCTTCGTGGGGGCCGCTGGTCCACAAAAATACTGAGCTAATGACAAATTGCACCGGCTGCTGACCGGCATATCCAAGAGTGGCTTCGACGTTTCCTGGGCCGGCTTCGCGCTTGATTATGTCAAGCATTTGCAGAGTCTTTTCTTCGGTTACTTCTACTCGTGTGCCTGTGGGGCAGCGCATTCGCACTCTAAAGTCAGTGGTGTCGGAGCTAGGGAAAAGCTCGCGACCGGTTTGGCAAAAGAGCAGAACGCTGAGTGAAATAGTGACGAGGAAATAAACGGGAATGACAATCAGGCGCATGCTCATGAGCTTTTCGACCAGGGCTGCATGAGCAGCTTTGAATTTGGCAAAGAAGCCTTTGCTTTCGTCCTCATTTTCTTTGTGCTTAATCAAATATACGGCCATGACTGGTACCAGGGCGCTCGACATAAAGAACGACCAGACCATGCAGAAGCCGACTGCTAGTGAGAGCGGCACGAACAGTGCTTTGGTTACACCGGTCATGAAGAATGAAGGTACGAAAACAGCAATAATTGAAAGCATGGCCAGCAGTCGCGGTACCCGTGTCTCAAAGCCTGCAGCTAGTGTCGCTCGGGTCACAGCTTCGCCCCGCGCCATGTGGGCATGGATGTTTTCTATGTCCACCGTGGCTTCGTCCACCAGGATGCCAATGGCTAGCGCTAAGCCCGATAGAGTCTGCATATTGATGGTTTGGCCAGTGACATAGAGCGATAGGCTGGCGCCCAGAAGTACGCAAGGAATTGTCGTAATGACAATGAATGTGCTGCGCAGATCGCGTAAGAAGAGGAAGATCATGAGGCCCGGCAATATTGCACCCAGTGCCCCTTCGCTGAGAACCCCCTTGATTGAATCAGTGACGTGTTTTGATTGGTCAAATTCGTAGCTGATAGTGACGTCTTCTGGTAAGAGACGCTGCATCACTGGCAAGTGCTCTTTTAAAGCATTGACCACCGATACTGTAGAGGCGTCTGCTCGCTTTACCACCGGCACATAGACCGTGCGTCGGCCATTGTGCAGGGCGTAACCAGCCAAAATGTCACTGCTGTCGCTAACTGTCGCCACATCGCGCATAAACACAGTAGGGCCCGGGCCCATTTTGATGGGCAAATAGTCTAGCTGGTGGATGTCGGGCAAGTCAGTATTGATTGGCGTAATTTGCATATAGTCGCCAATACGGGCGTTGCCTGCTGGCACAATTTCGTTGCCGGTGGCCAGCGCTTTGACAATCATGTCTCCAGATATATTGAACTGTCTGAGCTTTTGACTGTCGGCACTGATGACAATTGTGCGAGCGTTTCCACCAAATGGCGGTGGCGCTGAGGCACCGGGAATGGTGCCCAGTTCTGGTCGTACTCTGACAAAGGCTAAGTCTTGAAGCTGTTCGATAGTCTTTGTTTTACTCGATAGCACTAGTTGGCCCACGGGCAAACTGCCGGCGTCGAACCTCAAGACAAAGGGCTCCACTGTGCCAGGTGGCATCAGTGTACGAGCGCGGCTAACCATGGCCACGCAGGTAGATAGTGCCTCTGACATGTTAGTGCCAGGATGAAAATATACTTTCATCATCGAGATGTTTTGAATGGTCTGTGACTCAATATGGTCAACGCCCGGAATGTACAAGAAGTGCACTTCATAGGTCGAGACTATGTAGCCTTCCATTTGATCTGGTGCCATGCCGCCGTAGCCTTGCACGACATAAATTACAGGCATGTTTAGGTCAGGAAAGATGTCTTGTTTCATCGACATCAAAGCCATAACCGCTGCCAGCATCAGGCTTATAACCGCAACAATGACGGTTATTGGTCGCTTCATTGATATGATTTGCAGCCACATACTAAGCCCAAGCCTCCTGGTTGTTCGCCGGCACAGAGCTGGTCAATACTTGAACTCTAGATGTTCGCTTTGTTTGGCTTTGAACGGCGCTAGCTCTCATGGCTTGACCTCTTGTGTTGGTCTCAAGGCCCCGTCGTTCGGCCCTCGGCTGCCGTCGTTTTTATTGCTTTCGCTCTGGCCTTTGTTTGTCTCAGCCGCGGCCACGAGTTTTAAGAAAGGCTGAATATCACCATGAGCGTAGGCAATCGCTAAGACAGACTGCCACACTTTAATTTGGGCCTCGACGTTCTCTGCTTGCGCTTTGGCGAGGATGCGCTCGGCCTCTGCTACTTCCATAACGTTGGTCAAGCCAACTCGGTATCTCTCTCTTGCTTTGATTTCATTTTCTTTCGCTGCCACAAGCAAAACCGGCGTTTCATCAGCGATTTCTTCAGCTCGGCTCAGCAAAATTTTGGCTTTCTTGTCTTCTCTAATTAACTCTTGCATTGCCAAATCGTAGTTAGAGCGCTGGGCTTCGATAGACGAGCGCTCTGTTATTTTCTGCGCTTTGATTTTGAAGTATTCCATTACTGGAAACTGAAAGGTAAAACCCACTGTCCAGTTGGCTGTTTTGGGAATGATGCCGCTGGCTATTGGCTTGATAAAACGACCATTGCCAGAGCCTCTTGCCCAGATGGCAGACTCTAGCCATAGGTGAGGATACCAACTTTTGTCGAGCAATTTTAAGCGTGATTTGGCGACATCGACATCGGCCATTTTCAAGACAGCCAGTGGGTGCTTTTCAAGGTTGGCTGGCAAATCGGGCATGGTAAGTGCTGCAAATTTTGGTCTCGATACCAATGGTTCTGGCACCGGTTGTATTAAGGCTCCTGCCATACCAATTGCTTCGGCCAGATCTTGTTGAGCCAAATCGGCATCTCGTCTGGCTTGAATCAAGGCAATTTTAGCGAGGGATACTTCGGCGTCGGCTCTGGCTGCGTCTACGCCTGGTTTTAAGCCCTTGTCGCAAAGAGTGTGCACCACTAGCGACCAATCAATCATGCGCTCTAGGGTGGCCTGACAAACCAATATCTGCTGCTGAATCAACAGCAACTTGAGATACAGCAGTGCGCTGCGTGTGGTCACATCTAGCTCTGTGAGCCGCAATTCGGCTGTCGATTTTGTCAGTGATTGTTTGGCCAGTCTGACGTTAGCGGCTCTGCGGCCGAAGTCTACGAGTTCCCAAGAAAAATTGAGGCCAGCGTTTGAGCCAAAGATACTATTGAAGCTTGAATTGGTGGCCGGTACGCCAGACTGAATAGGAATGACATTGAGGTACTGCGGCAGAATAGTGCCAGCTGTGATGTTTTGCGAGGCTCGTAGTTCTTGAAAGAGCATGTCCATGCGCGGCAGATACTGGGTGCGAGCCACTGACACTTCACCCTTTAGCTTGTGAGTTTCTTGGTTCGCTCTGGCGATAGATGGATATTTTTTGTTGGCTGTCTCCACTGCATTGAGCAGAGTCATGCGCACAGAGGGCTCATTTAGCTCGATTTTGGGTCTGAGCTTGACTCGTTCTGCTTCGTTATCGGCTTGGCCAGAGCTGTTTGCTTGACCTGCGTTACTTGCTACCAACCAAAGCGTTAGTAGTGCAACAGTTGCTGCGACAGGCTTCATCACTGTAGATAGTCTGCTCAGCATGCGATTAATTGCAATTTTAGGGTGCCCAAAACAGTCAAGTCGAACAGCTCTTAGCTTATCCGACCTTGATTTTAGCGCAATTAAATTAGCAAATAATAAGTGAGGCTAAACTCTTGGTAATAAGACTGTTATGAGCTAATTGTCAGTAAAATCGATTCATGGACCGTGGGAAAGGTCTTTGTATCAAGTATCTCGGGTGTCGAAGTAAGTTGCTCGCGCCCGCAACGAGGTTGACCTTTGGTGTCAGACGCAAGCAATTTCGATTGGATTGAGCACTATTTGAAGCAAGCTCTCCTTTATAAGAGAGGTCAGTCTGGCAACACTTCGACTTTGCAGTTGCATGCTTTCCTTCTGAAAGCTCTTGATTTAAGCAACGATGGACGATACGAAGCGGCGGCCATCGTCTTTTGTGAGGCCCTGACTCTAGCCAGGCTAAATCCATCTGCGGTACAAAGTTCAAAGAGTAACGGTTCTTCCAACAAGGCCGCAATAGACGAAGAGGAGTTGTCGACTGTAGCCGATCTTTGTTTCGGTTATGCTCGTGTTTTGGCAGAGCTTGACGACGTTGGCCAGGCCCTAGATCTTATGTATCTAGCAATCAGGCTTTACACTCGCCTTTATGGTATCGCTGATGGCCGTGTTTTGTTCTGCGCTAGTCGGTTGAAGGAGTTAGCTCTGTCTTTACCAGCTCAAATTTATGTAGCAAGAATTCTATTTTTCTTGCGGGCACATAAGGCCTTGGCTGGTTTGATTCGAGCAAAGTTTCTTTTTGAATCAAGTTGGCCGGAGTGCTGCGTGATTGTTGAGAACATAGCATTGGCCTATTGCCAGCGCCTTGACAATGTTTCTAGCTATTCGGCCGGATTGAGTGCCGAAGAGATTGAAGATATCGAGATAGTTAATTGCGTGGTGGAGTTAATAAGTAAAACTGCGAACTCTAGTGCGACTCGATTGGTCGTATTCCCGGCTTACGACAGTCGGTCTTTCTCGGCCTTGTGTCGCGAGAATTTTAATGGGTACGTTGCGGAATTCAATCGTGCAGTCGGTAAGGAGATTCTGATTCCCGTTCGCTGCGAAATTAGTAATCTTCCTGAAGGTTCGCCGAAGTCTACAGTTGCATATCTGTTTGCTCAGAAGGGCCAAACGCTTGGCATTGGCAAAGCGTCAATGGTCGTGAATAGTCCGGAACGGAACTTACCGTTAAAGTGGAAGTGTTATGAATTTGATGATTTGTGCGGTCTGTTCAATAGTCGATTGCGCAAGTTACGTTCGGCTGAGAAGTTCTATAGGCTCGATAATGGAAGCTCAGCAGGAATAAATGCCTATCTCCTCTGTTCTTCTGCCCAAGCTAGTGCATTGATCGGCTCAGTGCCGATGCGCATCCCCCGGCTATTTCAAGCTTGAATGGCCCTCTAAATTTTCTTACCATTGAAGGCAAAGACACGACTGGAAAATTCTGGCAATGAAGCTGAGCCACTGATGGTGCGGTCTGCCATATTTACTTTCCCTGACATATGAGCGATTGCCTTTTCGCTTTTACGAGTCATTCGTGCCAATTTTGAACGGGAGAAATCGACAAAGAGCCTGACTTCGCCAGTTTCAGCCTGATAGTTGCCCCATAGTGGAAACGTTCCCAATAGACCTTTATAGGTGCCCTGCACTTGTTGGTCGCTGACGCTTGTGATTGTAACTGTGGGTTTTCGCCTGATTTTAGGAATCTCGACCTTCCAAACGCCAATGAAATTGTTTAAGTCTATAGCATCATCTATTTGTGGCGCTGCCACCTCAACTGCGGTCACTTTCCCTTGTAATGTCTCAGCGAAAGCGGGTGCCATATCGCTTCCAGTAATGGCCAGGCAAATTATTGCTGAGTTAAAAGCGCTAAGTAGAACTGGACTCAGGGCCCAGAGCTCTCCGAGACCTATTGCATTCTGCTTCAGTAGCTTTGGTTTGCTAGAATTCAATCGCATGTTCTCCTGCGCCTGTGCAGCTTCAGTTTTTCAAATTGGACGGACAAGATTTTTGGTGTATGAGGTCCTTGGCGTAATAGGTCTTATAAAACTCCTACGTCTGCAGTGAGCAAATAGTTTCACTTTTCAGCAAAAGATTTTTCTCAGCGGCACAATAGGGAGAGACGCAATCAGGTAACCAATATGACGGACGACAATTCCAGTAGCAGCGGTTTCGTGGGCAAAAAGCAACCGACCTTCTACATTCCCCATGGTGGCGGCCCTTGCTTCTTTATGGAAGGAATGGGGCCAGCTGGCACCTGGGATGGTATGGGCAATTGGCTAAAGGCTACGAGCTTAGATACCCCGCTCTTGGGGCCCCGGCTGTAGCCAAGCAGGTAGTTGAGCTGCTCCACCAAAAAGGGATTGATACCAGTACAGATTCAAAGCGCGGTCTTGACCACGGAGTTTTCATTCCACTTAAATTGATCTATCCTGCTGCCGATATTCCTATTGTGCAACTGTCGCTCAAGGAAGGTCTTGATCCGGCCTTTCACATTGGCGTTGGCCAAGCCCTTGCTCCTTTGCGTGAGCATGGGGTATTGATTGTGGGAAGTGGTATGAGCTATCACAATCTGCGTTCGTTTGGCAGTGGAGACAGTGGCCCTCATTCTGCTCATTTTGACCAATGGCTAGACCAATCTCTTACCGGATAGTATTTCAATTTGGCGGCTAGTTGCTGTCGTTATTGGTTTCTGAGAAGAATTTAGCCGAAGTCAAGTGTTTTCGCGGAAAGCCAAGAGGTGCCTCGGGATGCGACAATTGCACCCCTGGTATTGTCCTCCTGGATATACTTCTGGCGTCTCGCTACAGGCCGCGGAATCCCTTTTTCGCAATACTTTCCAAATGCAGGGGTGACTATGAGCTCGCCAGAAACTAGTTCAGCAGCCAAGGCGACCGCCAAATCAGGCACTAAATCTAGCGTTCTTGTGCACAACGCTTACGGCAAGTCTGGCGTTCGTCTAACTAAGGTAATTAGGCACGAAGGCTATCAGGAACTGAAAGAACTGACTGCCAATATTCAGTTAGAGGGTGGCTTTGAGGGCTCATATTTAGAGGGCGATAACAGTCAAATCATTGCCACCGATTCAATGAAAAATATTGTCTATATCATGGCCGCCGAGCATCCCCTCACCACTCTTGAAAGTTTCGCCCAAGACTTAGCCTTGCATTTCTTGAAAACTTATTCGCATGTTACTGAAGCTACTGTTCATCTTGTAGAAGATCTCTGGCTGCGTATACCAACAGATGGAAAGCCGCACCCCCATGCCTTTGTTTCCGCTGGCAACGAGAAGCGTATTGCTTCAGTTGTGGCGGATCGCGAGAGCCTTTCGTTGCAGTCAGGAATCGACAATTTGGTGGTGGCCAAAACTACAGATTCGCAGTTTTGGGGCTTTATACGAGATCAATATACAACTCTGCCTGAAGTGCGCGATCGCATCATGGCCACTAGCATTGAAGCTTCGTGGTTGTACAAGGCTGAGAGCAAAAAAGATACTGAGTCGATTGATTTCAACAAGAACTATGAGACCATTCGCAAAATTATTCTTGATGTATTCGCTACTCAGCATAGTTTAGCCGTGCAGCAAACGCTCTACGACATGGGCGAAGCAGTGCTCGCGGCCGTTTCTGACATTGAAGAAATCAGCATCACCATGCCCAACCAGCATCGCATTACCTTTAATTTAGAGCCATTTGGTATGAAGAATCAGAACGAAATTTTCTTCCCAATCGATGAACCGTTTGGCTTAATTTCCGGAACAATTAAGAGAGGTGCCTGATTTGTCAGAGTCTAGTAAATGGGCCATTAGAAGCAGGCGCGTGTTGCGCTCTACTGGCTTTGAGGCAGCCGCACTTTTGGTTGAAGCGGGAAAGATTCAAAAGATCGTAGCCTTTGACAAAGTGCCTTCGGGCTATGACCTTGAAGATGCCGGCGATCTTATTGTTATGCCTGGTGTTGTTGATAGTCATGTTCATATCAATGAACCAGGTCGCACTGAGTGGGAGGGGTTCACTACAGCTACCCGTGCTGCCGCTGCTGGTGGTATCACGACGTTAGCTGATATGCCCCTTAATTGCATTCCCGTCACTACCAGTGCTGAGGCTTTTCGCGAGAAGCTCAAGCATATTGAAGGAAGGCTCTCAGTTGATTTGTGCTTCTGGGGTGGTGTCGTTCCTGGTAACAGCGGCGAACTGAACAAGATGATTGATCTTGGAGTGATGGGCTTCAAATGTTTTCTCATTCATTCTGGTATTGATGATTTCCCTAACGTAGAACGTCACGATCTAGAGCTGGCCATGCCGATTTTGGCTAAGCGCGGTCTGCCCCTATTAGTGCACGCTGAGCTTGATTGCTCTCATATAGGTAGCTCGCAAGCAGATGGCTCGGATTCCGACGGCGCGCATACAGATAATTCGCAAGCTGCCAGCGACTTCGCTGCAGCACCGCACAAATACTCAAACTTCCTCAATTCGCGGCCGCGCTCGTGGGAAAACGAAGCGATTAAACTGATGATTGACCTCTGCCGCGAATTTGATTGTCGCGTGCATATCGTGCACCTATCTTCTTCTGACGCTCTGCCGATGATTGCTGCTGCAAAGAAAGAAGGTTTGAAGTTAACAGTTGAGACCTGCCCCCACTATCTGACTCTAGTGGCAGAAGATATTGCCGATGGTGATACCAGATTTAAATGCACACCGCCCATTAGAGAAAGAGAAAACTGCGAGAAGCTTTGGCAGGGTCTGGCTGATGGCACAATTGATTTTATTGTTTCGGACCATTCTCCCTGCACCCCTGAGTTGAAACTTTTGAAAGAAGGCAATTTCGACAAGGCCTGGGGTGGCATTTCTTCTCTACAGTTTGGACTATCAGCGGTGTGGAGCGAAGCTAAGAAGCGTGGTCACACGCTGGCCCAAGTAAGTGAATGGATGTCCAAGCGCCCTGCTCAGTTCTTGGGTTTGGCCAAGCGTAAAGGCTCATTAGAAGAAGGTATGGACGCTGATATTGTTGTCTTTGACAGCGAAAAGTCGTTCAAAATTGAGCAATCAATGATAGAGCACCGCCATAAAGTCACCCCTCATGAAGGGCGAGTATTTACTGGTCAGGTGCAACAAACTTTTGTTCGCGGAATCAAAATTTATGATCAGGGAAACTTCTCAAAAGAGCCTTCTGGTAAGGCTTTGATGGGTACAAAATTGGGAGAGTATGTTGATGCAAACGTCCATTCTTGAGGCTTCTGCCTTCACTGGTTTGATTGATCTTGCCACTGAAAAACTTGGCGGAAAGGCACTCAGCTGTAGTGATGAATTTTTTGCTGAGAAAGAAAACTTGCTCATGCCTGGTCGCGGCATTTTTATTGAAGACAAATACACTAAAAATGGTAAATGGATGGACGGCTGGGAGTCACGCAGAAAGCGTGGCCCTGGCCACGATTGGTGCATTATCAAATTGGGTTTGCCTGGAGTTATTCGCGGCGTCGATATCGACACTAATCACTTCTTAGGTAATCATCCTCCCTATGCTTCACTTGAAGCTTGCATTGCCGACCCCAATGAGCATGCCGACAAACTAGCTGCTTCAGATAAGTGGGTAGAAATTGTACCGCGCTCATCACTCAAGCCCGGCTCACAGAACCTCTTTGCTGTATCTAGCGGCGAGCGTTTCACCCATGTGCGCTTGAATATTTTCCCTGATGGCGGTGTGGCCAGGTTGAAGATATTTGGCGATGTCATTCCTGATTTCTCTAAAATTAAAGCAGACGCCCTAGTTGATTTGGCCGCCGTTGAATTTGGAGGCCATGTGGTTGCCTGCAACGACATGTTCTTCGGCAACATGGACAATTTGATTATGCCTGGTCGCGGCAGAAACATGGGCGATGCCTGGGAAACTAGACGTAAGCGCGGCCCCGGTCACGACTGGGTGATCGTCAAATTGGGCCAACCGGGATTAGTGCAAAAGCTTGAGGTCGATACAGCTTTCCATATTGGTAATTATCCTGATACTTGCTCGGTAGACGGCTGCTATTCTCCCGATTTAGAGATGGATAACCTCACTTGGCCCCAAGCACACTGGAAAGAACTGCTGCCCCAGCTCAAGCTTTCAGCTGACAAACAGCACCACTTTGAAAAAGAGATAATTGATGTTGGCAATATTACCCATGTGCGCTTAAATATCTATCCGGATGGCGGTGTGGCTCGCTTGCGCGTGCATTGCCGCCGGGCCCAGACCTAGGTCGTGACAAAAGGTTGAGAATTGGCTTAGGCCGGAACTTGTGTGTAAGAACTAATAGGTAAAACCTTTTTGAATCTCGAACAGCTAAATCAATCATCAAGTGAGCTACTGCAACCAGAACTGCTGCGTTGCTGTGGCAGCGCAAGATGGGTAGAAAAGCTGATTGAGAGCCGTCCTTATGTTGCTGAAGCTGAACTATACAGTGCCTCCGATCGCATCTGGCAGAGCTTAAAAACTGAAGATTGGTTGGAGGCATTTAGTCATCATCCCAAAATTGGTGACTTGGAGAGTCTAAAGACTAAGTTCGCCAGCACCAGTGATTGGGCCTCTGGAGAGCAAGGTGGAGTAGCCTTGGCTAGTGAACGGGTGATTGAAGAGTTGGCGGCTGGTAACACAGCCTATGAAGAGAAGTTCGGCTACATATTTATTGTCTGTGCTACCGGTAAGACTGCTGGCGAAATGTTAGCTCTCTTGCAAGAGCGGCTGCACAACGCACCTGATGTGGAAATACAGCGGGCAATGGCCGAGCAAAATAAAATCACAAGGCTAAGATTGGAAAAACTTTTAGGGCTTTAATTGGAGAATGGTGCCATGAGCAGAATCACTACACATGTTTTAGATACTTCGTTAGGCCGCCCAGCTGCTGGCGTTGACGTTGTGCTTGAATACAAGGGTCTTGATGATTGGGAAGAAATTGGTCGCGGCACAACTGATAACGATGGCCGCTTTAGCGACTTAGTACCGGCTGATTGGGCGAATAGAGCCGGTACCTATCAGCTTACTTTTAATACTGGTGGTTACTTTGAAAGGACCCATCGCCAAAATTTTTATCCAACGGTTCCAATCATTTTTGAAATCGTCAATCAAGACGAGCATCACCATGTGCCGCTGTTGTTGAGCCCCTTTGGTTATTCGACCTATAGGGGCAGTTAGTCCATGGAGGAAGCAAGTCTTTAGAAACAGCCAGTCTTTAGAGACAGCTAGTATGTTGTGTCACTTATTGCGTAGTGTCATTTAGTCCAAAAAAGGAAACTAATCGTTCTGTTTGTTGCTTAGTTTAGATACTTAGTTTAGCTGCCTAGTTTAAATCAGGAGTACAAGATGAAAGTCAGTTTGCCCGAGGCCACCACTAAAGATGTATTCGCCAAGTTAGCTCAGGCTAACGCTGCATTTAACCAGTTCTACCCTGGTGAATCTTCTGCCAGGCAACCGGTGCACACTGTATATGGTGGCGCTCAGCTGTTTAAAGCTGACTCGGCGAAGAAGCTCGGCACTATGGCGGTCGCTAGTCTTGAAGAGTACGCCGCTGACGCTGCCATTTTGGCCAAGGCCCTAGATTTGCCTGGTAAAGACTCTGGATTGGCCAGTAAAATTTATGACCGTGTTCAAGAGAAATTAAAGCGCGAAGCTGTTGAAGATTTTCGCATTGACTTCGAAGACGGTTATGGCAACCGCCCTGACTCTGAAGAAGACCATCACGCCGAAGCTGCTGCCAAAGAAGTGGCCCGTGGTATGAAAGAGCAGCTTCTTCCTCCCTTTATCGGCATTCGCATCAAGCCCTTCAACGAAGAGTTGAAACACCGCAGCGCCCGCACCCTAGATATTTTCATCACTACACTAGTCGAAGAAACTGGCGGTCTGTTGCCCGATAACTTTGTTGTCACCTTGCCTAAGGTCACTATTCCTGAGCAAGTCACGGCCATGGTTGAGCTTCTCGCCTTGCTTGAGACCAAGACATCTCTTCGTCCTGGCAGTCTCAAAATGGAAATTATGATCGAGCAAACCCAGGCACTCTTCAATAGAAAAGGCGAGAGCAACATGCCGCTTTTGGCTGAAGCTGCCCAAGGCCGCTGCGTGGCTGCTCACTTTGGCACCTACGACTACACCGCTTCATGCAATATCACTGCTTCTGAGCAGCGCATGGACCATCCATCTTGCGATTTTGCCAGACACATGATGAAAGTGACATTTGCCGGAACAGGCATTTGGCTCTCTGATGGTGCTACCAACGTCATGCCAGTCGGCCCTCATCGCCCTGAAGTGGGTAGACAATTGACCGCCGCTCAAAAGGCTGAGAATGCTGAAGTAGTTCATCGCGCCTGGAAGTTGGCTTATGATCACACCCGTCATTCTCTCGTGCATGCCTATTATCAGGGTTGGGACCTGCACCCAGCTCAGCTTCCTGTGCGCTATGCCGCTTGTTATGCTTTCTTCCTCGAAGGATTGGATGCTGCTTCTCTCAGGCTTAAGTCGTTTATGGAGAAAGCCGCGCAAGCTACTCTGGTAGGTGATGTCTTCGATGATGCTGCCACCGGTCAAGGCTTGCTCAACTATTTCTTGCGTGCCATCAATTGTGGTGCCATCACTTTGGAAGAAATCAAAGCAACTGGTCTCACCCTTGAAGAAATTCAGACTAGATCGTTCTTGAAGATTCTCGATGGTCGCACTAAGAGGATTGCCGCGAAGTAGCAATTGGGCCTATATGGAACGGGCCGATTTAATAATCCGGCGCAGTAACAAGCTGAAACTTTAGCTTGCCACGTCTGCATGCTTCTGTTAAGCTCGGAAAGTAAGGTTGGAAAGTAGACCAATCGAATCTGACCCGTCGCAAGACTTTGTCGGATGAAAACAACAACTAGCGAATGAAAATGACTGCCAGAAACGCCTACAGCTATTACTACTATACCTACTCCCTCGGGGTCGGCTAGTTGGCGTTGTCATAAAAGTCTAGAACTTATGAACAAAAAGCCTTCTCGTCGATCGAGAGGGCTTTTTCTTTGCTTTAAAGTCAAAAAATCAAAAAAACAGAAAAAATCAAAAACATCAAAAAGGACCTAACAATCATGCTTCAAGAACTAGAGACCATCTCAATACTAGACACACCAGCCCCGGCTCTGTCGCTAGTGCCGCCCCCGTCCGAGACCAGTAGTCTCAGCGCCGTTTTGGCACCCACGGACGCTACTTCCGAAAGCTCCCTCGCCGCTTTCAAGGTACGGGTTGACGAGTTGATTGGCAGCCACCCCATCGTCAACTCTAATCAATTTACTTCGTGGTTTAGCCAGGGCGACGCCAGCCCAGAACAGTTGCGCCAATTCACGGTGCAGTTCTCTGTCTTCAGCCATCTCTTCATCGAAGCGCAATTGCGTAAGTGCATTAACGCCGTTGATTTGGCCAGCTACAGAGCGAGCAAGGAAATTTTGATGAATGAGCTAGGAGTGATGTTCACTGCCGATGGCTCCATTGATAACGGACGCTTTCGCTTTACTGCTGCCCATTTCGAGTGGTTGGCTGAGTTTGCTAGCCACCTGGGCCTAGAGTTCAATCAAATTGGTAAGCGCAAGCACGGCATCACCTCTACCTTGGAGTTCTGTGACGCTCTCATGACCTGGTACAGCTCAGATGATGAGTCGACCGCTGCCGGTGCTTCCCATGCCATTGAACATTGGGCGGCAGCTGGTTTTTGGAAAGAGCTTATTGCTGGCTTGAAAATTATCAAAGAAAGTCAGATTGAAGATCTGCCTCTGGGCTTCTGGGTCTTTCATGATCAAATAGAAGATCAGCACGCTGCTCACACCGATGACGAGCTAGCTGCCGCTTTCGCTAAGCCTGATTTCTGCGAAGGAGCATTCTTAGCTGGCGGGCAAGCTATGCTTGACGCTGTTGCGATTTTCTGGAATGGTTTGGATGAGCAGCGGAAGGCGATTTGAGAATTCGGAGGAATGACAATCAGTTATGGCATCCACTAGATGGCTATTGACCGTTATAGCAGCAAGTTCGTTTTGTATGTTGTCGCCGACACTGGTTCTTCCATCGATTGCAACCCCGGCTGATGCCCACGGATCTATAAGTGGATCTATAAGTGCCAGTGGACGCGGAATAACCGATGCCGATGTCGCTAAGGTAAAGGGCGAAGTTGGTGTTGCAGTAGTTGACTCTGCTCGCAAGAAGCAATTCATGCTCAATCAAGACAAGCCTTTCCCGATGCAGAGTGTCTGCAAGCTGCCGATTGCTATTGCCATACTGCGAATGGCGGATGCTGGAAAGCTATCGATCCAAGACAAAATCACTGTGCGCAGATCAGATGTAGTGCCTTTTTATAGCCCCATCAAAGATGCGATAAAAGGCAAGCAGTCAGATTTCACGATTAGAGATCTGATAACACGATCAGTGTGCACCAGTGATAATACCGCCTGCGATATTCTTATCAGTCGAGCTGGTGGTGCCAATGCAGTCACTGCTCTACTAAAAGAAGCTGGGGTCAGCGGTATCCGCATTGATCGCCCCGAGGGTACCTTGCAGCCCGAAAGCGTAGAGATCGCCAAGTTTCTTACAGACCCACGTGATACATCTACACCCGAGGCCATGGTCGAGATGTTGCAGAAGCTCTATAGAGGCAATTTGCTATCTAAAAGCTCAACAGCAGTAATTTTGGCAGATCTATTCAATTGCAAGACCGGTCCAGCCCGAATTAAAGCAGGCCTGCCAGCGGGGTGGACCTTGGCGCACAAAACCGGTACAGGTCGAGATGTGGTCGGTCAAAACACTGCTACTAATGATGTGGGAGTGGCAGTCGGACCTCATGGAGAGACTATTTACATTGCTGTATTCACGAAAGGATCGCGAGCAACAATTGAGGTGCGCGAAGCTTTTATGGCTAAAGTGGCAGCGCAAGCGGTGGCCGGGAAGTTGTAGAGAAACCGAACTTTGATAATTCGGGGTAAGACTCAATCTGGCACAAAGCGGCCATTGGTATTTAGTATTTTGTTGCGGAGCTCTTCACTCTCGATGTTAGAAGATGCAGCTAGAGTCAAAGACTCAATCGTCAAAACACAAATATTTTTTGATTGACAGGCATCTTCAAAGCCTTTTGTCGGTGGATTTTTTGTTAGGACTATGCCCTTTAACTCGAGTCCTAATTCGCACCATTTGCGAGTAAGGAGAATGCTTAGCATCACTAAAGTAGAGTCATCCGTCGTATCGCAAACATAGACTACCGCTTGCGGTATGTTGTTGGAGGTGCAAAGCCAGCTCCAAGCAGCTTTTGATGAAGCTTCGATTTTGGGTTTTCCAAATAATCCCGAAAACCAGCTTTGCTTTGGCTTCGAATTCGTTGCAATAGTGCCTTCCCAGCCGACAAGAGCTATCGTGCTTTGTCCAAGGTCCTTCAGATTTAGGTTATTGTCCATAGCAGAGATAATTCCCTATATTAGAGAGGGTATATCGAAACAATAAAGCCTTGCCCGCTGAAGCTGCCCTACCTGGCTTTTGATACATTGATATGGCTGCGTGAAATCAAACTTGAAGGTCGCCACTTTTTAGCCCCAATCTAGAGTTGCTATATAATGCTATGATGAATTTGCAGTTCCACGAAGAAAATCTTTCGAAGCATGAGCTTAAGCGCTACAAGTCGAGAGGGAAGTGACGATGGTAGGGAAGAAATCAAAAATACAAACACCACCACCACCACCGGCAGCAAATGCGTCAGCAGATGAGTTAGCTGCATTTTTTGAAAAGTACGGATTGGATGAATTGGAAGCCGCTGGATATGTTAGCGATCTAACAGTGGATGAATTGAAGGATGTGGAGGAGTTGGCTGCTAGTTGCCAGAGTCAAATTCAAGCTCGCAAAAGCGCTCGAACTCAGTTGAATTTAGCAATGTCTTCAGACCAGCTTGATCGGTTTCTGAAGCACGCTAGTAAAAAGCACATTCCGCCATCAACGCTAGCAAAAGCCTGGATCTTAGAGCGGCTAGATCAGGAAGCGAAAGAGGCATAGACATGCTGGAGGGCCTCGAAATCGAGTCATGCAGAGATGTCTATTTGCAGTCGTGCGCCAATATCTGTGAGCCTTTCAAGGCCGATGGATTTCGCTACGCTAAGTCTGGGCCGAAGATGTCCAAAAAGAGCGGTGAATATACATTCACTGTGTCGTTTCAGTCTAGTCGCTACAATAGCCCCGGTACAAGTGTTTGCATTTGGATTCATGCCAACGTTTACTCGCCGGCAATGAAGAAATGGCGCTCTAACAATATGTCGCTTGGAGGAGCAAATACTTGCGTGGCCGGCGGGCAAATTGGTAATCTGCGAAAAAAACATTCATGGATGGAGTGGAATGTTGCAAGTGCTGAACTAAGAGGCGGTAAAATTCAACTGGCTATTGAGGCAATCCGCACAATCGCTCTGCCTTACTTCGCCGCTTTCGAGGACGTGCCAGCGATGTGTGAACGCCTAGAAAGAGAAGAGGTTCCAAGCATGGAGCTAGAAGAGCGAATTGATTTTCTCGCTCGCTATGCCACTACTCAAGCGGTTCAAAATGCAGTAAAGCAGTTTGTCGCCGAGCATAGGGATGAGCAACTCGGTTTCGAGATTACTCGAGCCATGCATGTAATTCGCCGAAACGAAGAGCTAGACCGTGTCTTTACCGCGGACTGCAAAACCATAACTAGAGCGATAGTTATCTTCAACCTTGACGAGAAATTCGTGCTTGGAAAGTAGAGCCGTGCCCTATTCGCCATTAGGAACACTAATAATCCTGCGCGAAATAATAGTTGGCCTTAAACTCGCACCAAGAGCTTACCTACGTTCTTTCCTTCGAACAAACTGTTCAAAGCTTGTGGCAGATTATCAAAGCCATCAACAATTGTTTCTTCAAAAACTATTTGCTTGTCTTTCACCCATGGTGCCACTATCTCTAGCATTTCATCCATTCGGTGAGCATAATCGCGCGCTAATATGCCTTGAATTGTAGCTCTTTGAAATAGCATGTGTTGCAGAAAACGTGGACCAAGATTGGGCGTGTCTAAACCGCCGTCATACTGGCTTATTTGGCCACATATAATTATGCGCGCCCGCAATTTTATGGTGGGAATAATAGCATCGGTAACCATGCCACCGACATTGTCAAAGTAGACGTCCACGCCGTTGGTTATCTTAGCGATTGCCTTTGAAAGCGAGTCAGCATCTTGAAATTGTTGATAGTCGATGGCGCCGTCAAGGCCAAGCTTTTTCGTCAAAAAGTCACACTTATTGGCACCACCGGCAATGCCGAAGACTCTGCATCCTGCTCGTTTGGCAAATTGCGCGACGAGCGAGCCCACGGCTCCAGCTGCGCCAGAGACGACTACTGTTTCACCAGGCTTTGGTCTGCCCGCTTCCATTAAGCCAAACCAGGCCGTGCGCCCGGGCATGCCCAGAACCCCGAGAGCCGTTGTGACGGGCGCGACAGCGGCGTCGAGTTTGCGCAGTTCATTGGCATGACATTTGGCGTAAAGCTGCCAACCTGTGTAAGAAAGAACGTGATCACCCTCTTTGAAAGCGCTGCTATTAGAGGCGACAACTTGGCCAACGGCGCCGCCTCTTTGTACGATTCCTAGAGGGTGCGGTGGGTCGAACGACTGCCGTTCGGCTTGTTGAATGCGCATATAGGGGTCAACGCTAATGTATTGAGCTTTGACTATTACTTCGTTGCTGGCGAGGGGGTCATTCAGTTCTGTTTCCTTGAGCTCGTAGTGCTCTTCGCTGACGCGGCCGGAGGGGCGCCTGGCGTAAATCCACTGTCGATTGGCGAAACTGGTTGTGGCCATCCCCAACACTCCTTTTAAAGCAACTTCCCCAGCGATCATATATACTCGGCCGCCTCTACAGACCAGAGCGGAGGGCCACATGAATTTTAAGCCAGAAGGATACCATTCTCTAACGCCTTACTTGACTATGCGCGACGCAGCCAAGGCCATCGAGTTTTACAAAAAAGTATTTGGCGCCGAAGAGCACATGAGAATGCCAGCTCCGGGTGGCAAAATTGGCCATGCTGAGCTTCAGATTGGCGACTCGGTAGTTATGCTGGCCGACGAATGCAGCGAAGGCAAGAGCCCTGCTGCCCTAGGCGGAAGCCCTGTCGGTTTAATGTTCTATTTGCCTGACGTTGATGCCACTTTTAAGTTGGCTGTAGCCGAAGGTGCAACTGTGCAGCGGCCGGTGCAAGATCAGTTTTATGGCGATCGTTCGGGCTCTATTGTCGACCCATTTGGTCATATCTGGCATCTTGCTACCCATGTAGAAGATGTCAGCCCTGAAGAAATGGAAAAGCGTGCTGCAGCGGCGGCAAAGCAAGCCATGGCTTCGGCTAAGTAAAAACTGAAACTTTTTGATGCCCCCGCCGTACTGATATTTGTAGATAGCAGTTGCGGGTGGCTCAGATTATGTTCGAAGATGCTCAGGCTTTGTTGTTGCCGTCCCTTTTCGTTTTTGCCACTTGTATTCTTTTAGAATGGATTATTTCCAAGTCAAAAGGTATAAGCCTCTACGAAGGTAAGGATGTGCTCTGCAACCTGGGCATTTTTGTTGGCGCCAGAATTAGTCAGCCGCTTTTTGTTGGCTACACTTTTTATTGCTTGAAGTTTCTTGAAAGTGTTCGCCCCTGGGAGCTGCCCAATACCCTTGCTACAACTGTTGTAGCTGTCGTGCTTACCGATCTTTCTTATTATTGGGAGCACCGCTTCAGTCACACAACCAGATTCTTGTGGTTCTTCCACGAAGTGCACCACTCAAGCCGCAGCTATAACCTCACTACCAGTTTTCGTCTGCATTGGCTCGGGCGGCTGGTGGCGCCACTAATTTTTGCACCTCTGATTTTGTTAGGCTTTTCTGCTAATCAAGTGGTGCTATTTCTATTTGCCAATTTGATTTATCAATTTTTCTTGCATACTAAGTTAGTTGGTAAACTTGGTTGGTTAGAGGGATTGGTCAACACGCCATCGGCTCACCGTGTGCATCATGCCCGCAACAAAATTTACTTAGACAAGAATTTTGGTGGCATATTAATGGTTTGGGATCGTCTCTTTGGCACCTATCAAGCCGAAGTTGAAGAGCCAGAATTCGGAGTGCTGGGCAAGTTCCGCAGCAATAATCCATTTACCGTTCAGTTTCACAAAGTGCCTGGATACAGTGCTTTAGCTGATTGCCTCAGGCGGCTTAGCTTCCAGATTTTGGCATCGGTGAGAAAGTGTTGAAACTGAATGCAGCAGAAAACCACGGCTAGAGCTGTGATTAAGGGCACATTGAACTTTGAAATAAGAAGGGGTAGGCCAGCAAACACCGCAACTGCACAGAGTAGAGCTAGTGGTAGCATGGTAAAAGCGATAAATGGCTTGCTATCTTTGATACGAGCATAAACTAAGCAAAGATATTGGCTGCCGTGAAAGTATGCCGGTGCGTATAGCCAGATATCGTCTAGTCTCTCGCGCGGCAAAAGAAATAGAAGCAGAGAAGTGATCAGCATAGCAATGGCGTGAACCGGTGGCAACTTCAGTTTCTCGCCACTGTGAGGGATGGGCAGAAAGCTCAAGGTAAAGGCAAGTATGCTGCAAAAACTCAGCAGTAGGAGGGTAGATGCCGTCCCGGTCGGCAGGATCCCCCAGTCAGGAAGTCGCACCATGAGAAATTCAGTTGGCCCCTGTTTGTAGTCAGTGAGTAACACAGCCATCCAATAGAACATAGTTAGTCTGGTTGTGGTTAGCAGCCAGAAGCGCTTTGTAGCGGTTATTTCTAAGCCTGCCTTGAGGCAATAGAGTAGAAATATTCCTCGTGTCTGAGCAAGAAAATGCTGCGGCACCCATAATAGATAGATTTTTAGCAGCACTGCTGGTAATGCTGGTATGAAGAAACATAGAATGCCAATACTAAAAAGAAGTAGAGGTAAGAGCATATTGCGAATTGTCGCAGCGCCATTCTCTTTGTCTAGCGCGAAGATGGTACTGACTGTGTGAGTTTCGCTGACAAATAGAAAGCCGAGATTAGATACTGCAGCTAGTAAGGTTAACTGTTGTGAGTGATTGGTCTGCCCCAGTGCAAATAGATGAAGGCCATATAAGAGCCAGAAGAGGCCACCGCAAACGAACAGGCAATCAATTGTTGGTGAGATTATCCATGTGTTGCGCATAGATTTGCGCTCTTTTAGTGAAGCAGAGTGTAAGGAATCGACTCCGCTAACCACAGAGAAGTTGATTCAAGCATTGCCGCTGCAGCAACTAGGCCGCCGCCGCAGCAGACTGCAAACTTTTCTTTGAGGCTTAGTTTTGCTGGAAGTGCCGTCATTCTGAAACTTTTAGCTATGCTTCTAATCTTGTTTCTTTTGTATACAACTGTGAGAATGATGAAACTGCCGATTGCTAACATGCTTAGTTCACCCCCCTTGATGAGTATATCGAGCAGGGCTTCTAAGCAGGCTAAGGTGTTTACTTGTGCTGTTGCTGTCGGTTGTGCGCTGGCGAGAATAATTTCCTTCATTTGATTTATCCTTTATTCGGTTGGCAGGCAGAAGCCGGCGCCGTGATTGACGACGCTGATAGGATGAATGGCGACCTGTTATGCTTGCTGTGAAGCATTTGACATGCTTGATAGTAAATTGAACAGTGTGACAACCATACTTTTGCGCTGTTCAATAGAGAATGGGGATATCCCTGATCTGTGTTTCGGGTTTAAATAATGAAATACCGCAAGAGTGGCAAATCTAAGATTAAGTATGAACACGGCATGATCGACGGCTTACGAGATTTACTTGAGAGCATTGAGTCTATCGAAGAGATTGTCTCTATAATTCCTGGCGTGATCAAGCCTGTTCGCGGCTCAGGTTCTGGTATTCGCCTTGAGGTGAAGTATCCTACTCAAACTGGAATTAAGCTTTTAGCTAAGTCGTCAACCTCTGTGCAAGAGGTGTTCATTGTCACTAATGCTGCCGATATTTTGATCGAGAAGCTGAAGACTGTTGGTTAGTATAACCAGCAGTCAATCAGCTTCTCTGGCGATTCTCCTAAATGCCAATTTGTGTTTGAGGCAGGGTATATGTTCCAGTTTTTAGTCTCCTCGCTGACAGTGGATGTTTTGAAGCGCTCTCATGCCGATTGAGGCCGATTATGTCGAATGTTCCTCCGATGCGGCTGTATTCTTCAGAATAAAAGTGCAGGTGTTCCATCACGCTGTGATCGATTAAGCGAGCGGCGCTGAGGTCGATCAGTACTCTCTTTCCTTTGGAAATTCTATCTAGTTGTCTTTTGAGTGAGAGATAGTTGGAGAATATTAGGGCGCCACTGACCGCCAGTCTGATTGAGCCATCAGGCTGTGTTTGAGAGGTCACCTTGGCAGAGAAGAGATTTGAAAGTGCGGCACCGCGCACTGAATGCAATACGAGTTTGGTGCCGATGCCGATTGATACTCCGATTAGTAGGTCGGTGGAGAGTGTGGCTACGATTGTCGTCAAGAAAACTATTGTCTGCTCGATGCCTATTTCATGTATCTCTTTGAATACTCTTGGTGCTGCCAGCTTGTAGCCTGTGACAATGAGAATTGCCGCTAGGGCTGACAGGGGTATTCTGTTTATTATGCTGGCGGCAAAGAGCAATGCTAGAAGAACGAAGAGTCCATGAAAGAAGTTTGACCATCTTGTCTGAGCACCGTTGCTTATGTTGGCCGAACTGCGCACAATCTCGGCAATGATGGGCAAGCCGCCGAGCATGCCTGATACAACCGTGCCGCAACCAACTGCTGCAACATCGCGGCTGAGATTGGCCTGCCTGCGATGGGCATCTAGACGATCAACGGCAGTGCAGCTTAGTAGACTTTCTAAGCCCTGAATCAGTGTGATTGATAAGACAGAGAGCCAGAACGCATAACTATTTAGATGACTGAAGTCGGGCATAACTATGCCGTCCATGACATTTTTGGGCAGTGCAATCAAACATTTGAGGGGCTCAATTTGATGTTGCATGCCAAGCAAATTATATTGGTGTGGCTTGTCTAAACCAAAGCAAGAGCCTAGGGCTACGGCCACAGCTATGACAATCACGGGTGCTGGAATTTTCTTGACCAGCCTGTGTTCGCTCATGCTATGGGCGATGAGCAGCAGTAGGCTGACAAAAGCAATTGTTGCTATGGCCGGATTTAGATGCGCGATCATGGTTGGAATAGCCATGACTAGTGCTATAGGCTCTTTAGCTTCGACGCTAACTCCAAGCATATAAGGTAATTGCTTGGTCATAATGATGATGCCGATGGCGGCAAGCATTCCGTGTATGACAGACGCGGGAAATAGTTTGCCTAGCTCTCCGGCTTTGCTTAGGCCGAGCACTACAAGTATTGCTCCAGAAACTACAATCGCAGCCAGTGTTCCTTTATAGCCCAGCGTACCTCCGCCAAGGCGGTCTACGGAGCACAAGACAACCACAATCAAGCCAGCTGCTGGACCATTTATAGTCACATGTGAGCCGCTGATCAGCGAGACGACTACACCACCAATGATGGCGCTGATTATCCCGGCCATTGGTGGTACACCGGATGCCATGGCGATGCCTAGGCTAAGTGGAAGGGCGATGAGAAAGACAATGAAGCCAGACATGATGTCGGCTTTCCAGTGGTCACGCAGGCCCTTTAGGCCATCTTTGGGCAGATTATTTGCGCTGGAATTTGAGGCGTGTTTTGTCTGATTCTGATCTTGTGACTTTCGTACTGTTGAAGAATTTGCAGCATATTCTGATGCGGAATGTGATGGCTTTTGAGCTGGGAGTGTTTGCATATTTGAGACTCCGCATAGGGAAGGATCGACTTGTAAAGAAGCTGAATCCAGAGTAGCAGCCAGTTTCAGCTTAGTGTCGATTTTTAAGAGCCAGATCTGCGCCACGCTAATAGTGTTCACTTAGCTCTCGCAAATCGCTAAGTAGTGGCATCGAGGTTCGTAGATTGGCTCTACTGCAGGGTTTGTTCCCGCGCTCTAGAAGTGTGCGCCTAGAGCCACTGTTCAACGTGCTCGATTGCGATCAAATTTTAATTCAGTTGTGGAGTTAGTAAAGAAAGAACTAGTAAGAAAGAGCTAGTACGAGGCAGCAGCGAAAATCGTTAGTAAAACAAAAGAGCCGAGCGAACTTTAGTTCACTCGGCTCCTTTGCTCATTTTCAATTTTCACACTTTGACCTATGCGATATCTTTTTGATTTGGTTTCCACGTAATTGCGCAACATCCTCCACAGGCTGATTCTTGCATTGGCTGCTCGATTTTTCTCTGCTCTATCATTCTCTGCTCTATCATGCTTTTTTCATATGATCCCCATTGCCCAGGGTTCGTTGTGATTCTTTTACTGATTGATTGATTGACTACTGTACTAGTTATTAGGTTGGTTCTTTGATGGGCTCCTTGATTGAATAGATACTGACCAAGAGTGACATTGCTTCCGCTAAGTGATTCTGCTTTTTCATACGCTACTAGCACAGCTATTAAAAGTGCAGCTAGTACCGTTAAAATGATGAAGGGAGTGATTAGACCTGTTCCTAAAGATGAATAGAGAAATATATTCACGTTCTTACCTCTTTTAACTAATTTGATCTTCCGCTAGTTCCAGTGCAGAGCGTGCATTCTTCAAGCTCGCATTTGTCTGAATTGATGGCGAATGTCGTGGCTGTTTCTTTTAGATCTTTAAATTGCACTACAGCGAAAGTCCCGATTGCCATAACCAGCAAATTGACAATGACGTATTCCATCAACCTTCCTCCAGATACGAGTTTTTTTTAGTTCTAGATACCTGACAACGAACAGCCCCTTCCTAGTGTTCAAGTTTTTGATTTGTTGTCTGCGAAAATCAAATCGAGATTTTGAGTTAACCAACTGCCAATCGATTTAGAAATTGAGGCATAGCCAAAAAATAGAATTAGATAGAAGGACAAAACAATTAGCTCGTTGTTCATACGCAGTGCTCCTTGACAGGTATACATTGGTACTAGCAAAAGCGATTGGCTGGGCACAAGTAGTGGCTCTTCTGGTCAAGACCTGCGCGGGGAGCTAGTTTTACTAGTATTGTGGTAGTACTATGAATGCTGCTTTAAGCAATGTTGTGTTAGTGGTAACTATGGCCGATAACCTAGCGCCGCTGGTGTGAACTATTGAGAAATGCCTCGGCAGTGGACCCCAAGTAAGAAGTTTTCAGTTACTGTGCTTGATGGGAAGGTTGTATCATTTAGATGCGAAAGTGCTGGAGAGATTATGAAAGAGATTCCCTGGATTCAAATCGCCAAAGGTCTTCAAAGCGAGATTGTCCAACAGCGTCGGTATTTGCATACCATTCCAGAATTGGGCTTCAAAGAAGAGAAGACCGCTGCCTTTGTTGCTAAAACACTTGAGCAGTATGGTTATTCTGTGCGCACCCAAGTGGGAACGACAGGCGTAGTTGCTGATCTTGGTTCTAACCCGGTGGTGGCCATTCGCGCTGAAATGGACGGTTTACCCATGCACGAGTCAACAAACAGCCAATACCGTTCATTGCATGATGGCATTTCTCATAGCTGCGGCCATGATGTAAATATGGCCTGTGCTCTAGCCGCAGCCAAAATACTGGCAGAACAAGGCACTTCTGATAGTGGCGTGCGCATAATCATGCAGCCTGCCGCCGAAGAGTCGGTGGATGCGGAGGGTAAGACTGGCACCTTCCGTATGATTGAAGGCGGGGCGTTAGATGGTGTCAAAGCCATAATTGCCCTCCATATAGACGCCACCATGACGCCTGGAATGGTCGGTATCATCACCGAATCGGCGAAAGTGGCAGCCAGTAACTTTAAGATAGAAATTAAGCCTGCCGTGACCTCGCGTGAAGAGCCATTTGACTGTATTAGGGCCATATCTACCTTGCTTCAATCGCTGTTTGGCAGTAACCCCGAATCAAGAGAGAGTGCGACAGTTATCAGCGCCATAGAGACTGCACCGCCAGGCTCGCAGTCAATTTGCCAGTCGGCTACATTGCGTGGCTCATTCAACTCTTTTAGCAAAGAAGCAAGAAGAGAGCAGATGAAGCGCCTCGATGCCGCTTGTGCCACTGTTTCTCAATCAGGTGGCGCCTTTGAGTTAGAGTATCTCGACTCAGATGCTGGTGGAGAACTCGATGCAACGGTGACTGAGATAATGCGCCAGGTGGCTTGCGAAGTTGTTGGTGAGAAGAGTGTTTCTGTGGTCAAACGTAAGACTTGGACTGAAGATTACGCTGCTCTATTGAAGGAGACACCAGGCAGCATGATGCTTTTGGGCGGACAGATTCGCACTAGTCGGCGCAGTCACCACAGCCCATCTTTTGATGTTGATGAGTCAGCACTATATATAGGTGCCGCGATTCTAGCAGCGACAGCTCAACGTCTTATGGACGAGAATAGAGGCTAGTCTTAGAACTGGTCTTGTCGCTATGTCATAACGAGTCTGCGAGTTGGTGTAAAGACTAAAGGCTCGTGTAAAGACTCGCGCTTCGCGCTAACCGCAAGCAGTCTCTGCACAGAGTTCGCGTTAGCTCTGGTTGTCATTAATTGCAGTTCCTTTCGTTTGTTGTGGATTGCTGCTGGTGCCTGTAAGGCATTGCCTGGAGCGCGTCTGCAGCTTTAGCTAGCAGCTTCGACTAGAAGCTTTGTTTGTCCCTTTCTCTTTGCTAGGGTCGAGTTGGTGGCCCGGGGTTGTATCTCGATTCAATTGATTCAATTTGATTCAACCCTCGCCATCGCCAATTTAGCCAAGCATAGGTGGGCCTTTGGACATCATTTTATTTGTGTTGGTGGTCTTCGCCTGGGTTGGCGTAGTCATTTTTCGGCGCTTTCATCATTACAGTCAAAATCGGCCTGCAATCAAAGATGCAGCCACATTGGTTGGATACTGGGGCAGCTATGAAGCGCAGCGTGAAGCTCGTTGTGAAGCTAGGTTTGAAGCTATCGGTGAAACTAGTAGTGAAAATAGTGTCAAGGGAAGACATGCTCTGCAACCAGTTCATGCCTCTCATATTGAAGGAAGAGAATCTGCTGAGCTGTGTCTGCGCATTCTCAAGCGCTTGGGCTAGTCGTTGCAGGCTAGTAGTCACAAGCTAATAGTCACAAGCTAGTGAATTACCACTCTGAATAGCCTTCAAAAAATCCATGAATTTGCAACTCTCCCAGTATTCCGAGACCAGGTACGCCTTCAAATTTTGTTCCGGTGTTGTGGAGAAAATTTGTATTCTCCCCAGTGTAAAAGTCGCGCTCTAAGTTGGGCATATTGGCCTCATAATAGCCCCAAGGTGAGCCCTTTATCAAAGTCTTTCGCCTCAGTCGTTTAGGCAGTTTGACTAGGCCCAGAACAAAGATTATGGCAGTGACAGACAGTGTCTCGAAAAGAGCGATGTTCCAAAAATCCATGGTGTACCTCAAGCAAATCGAACCTATCTGCTTGTCACCGAAATGCACCAACTGTTTCAAGTGTTGGAATGACTGAGTTTGGCTATCTACGCTCTGTCGCTGTTTGCTTCAAAGGTAGTTTTAGTCAGGCTTTCGCTGCGTCTTCTCTAGAGATTGGTTGAGCAGAGTTGTAAGAAATTCAGCTAGTAAATCTGACGGAAGCGACTTCGAGGAGTTCGCGCGAATTGCAAACTGAGATGCAGCGTTTGCCGTACTGATATAATTTGAAGGTATGCAAAAGAGTTTCCTTCCCTACGCTGTAGCTGCCTCTGCTCTTTTGTTAGTGCTAGTTTGCTGCGCGGAGAGAGCGTGTTCTGCTAAAGCGAGCGAGCGGGTCTTAGATTTTCCGACTAACTACTCAGTGGGCAGACTGGTGGTGTTGCTGACTAGGCCTCAGTTCTCGTATGGCCGCTGCAAGGGGAGGCTTTTGGCTGAAGCTCGAGGAGTGGTTAGACTACCCTCTGACAAGTTGATCAAGTTTGAACCTAGTGCTGTTTTCTATCGGCATCCGCAGTGTCTTTTAAAACTACCAGCAGATGCTTTTGATTTCATTGAACTGCGCTTTATGGCCATGACTGATGAAGAATCGGCCTTGAGTGATCCCACTGTTCCGTTTGTCCGTCGAATTTCACGCCTCAAAGGTATTGATTTAGACGGGTCAGAAATCACAGATAAAGGTCTTTCGCAGCTAGGGGCAATGCCGGAGCTGCAGTATCTTTCTGCGGGCAATGGCTTCATTACTGGTAGCTGTTTGCCTCACCTAGTCGGATGCAAGAAGCTTGAGGGGCTGCGCTTAGGTGGAACAGTGGTGAACAATGAGAGCTTGAGTTGTTTGCAAAATTTTCCGCTGCTGACACACCTAGGCTTGATCAATATGAATCTGTCTTTGAGCGGTTTAGAGCAAGTTAGTAAGTGTCGTGCAATCAATAATCTTGATATTGATTCTAACTATCAAATCGATGATAAAGCGCTGCCATTGTTGCTGAAGCTAACTAAATTGCGCACTCTCAGTGTGAAGGAAACCAAGATTTCTTTGAAGGCTCTTGAGACTTTGGGCAAGCACGGTATCATTACTATTGGTCTGCCTAAACCTTTCGCCAATTATGCGCCGAGCGAGCAACGACGGCTCGTGAAAGCTTTTCCCTATTATAAATTTAGTGCTAAATCTGCCGGTGATGTGGATTCCTACAATGAGACTATGTTTGCGCCAGTGACACGGTGATTGAGTTTAATTGTCTTCTCTTGCCACGCTTTCATGTAGCCCTACATCACGCTGTCACGCGTCAAGCTGATTTAGCTTCAACTATATAATTGAGTAAGCCTGGAGAAAACGATAGAGCCCAGGTTTGGGGGCTTCTATCGTTTTCCAGAAACTAAGCAGCAACTTTAGCTTGTTTGCACAAGTCTATTAGCGAGCCGATCACTCTGGCACCAGGGACAGCAATATTTGCCACTCCGGGGCGCAGAATTAGGGCTGCCTGCATGCCAACTGACAGGGCTGCTTTAACGTCGTTGAGGTGATTGTCTCCTACCATCATCACTTGGCCGGGTGAAACTCCAAAAAGCTGAAGCGCTCTTTCAAAGATTTCGGGCTGAGGTTTTGCCTGACCTACTTCAAAAGAGTAGATCTTGTGCTCAAAATAAGCCCCCAAGCCTAATTCATCAAAGAGAAAGTGAACTGGAAAGGGCCATAGATTTGAGACCAATCCCAGCCTATACCCGTTTGATTTGAGGGCTTGTAGGCCTGCCAACGTATCTTCGTAGAACTTGAAGCCGGCAGCCTCGCGCTTCAGCACCCGGGCAAAGGCACGGTGTGCAGCTTTACTTGGGGTGGGGCAAGCAAAAGTGTCAGCCAGATGATTGAGAAATTCCGTTGGGTCGCTGATGTTGGTAGTCAGGCAAGCCTTCATGAAATCAGGGTCTTCAATCGCTACTTTTCGACCATCGACGATTGCCACTTTGTGCCCAACAATTTTCTGCACTTCAAATATGGGTTCGCGATCAAGTGAGTAGCCCAAGGTGCGCCAAAGGTCGAAGAGAATAACTTTCGTTGTTTTCATTAGGCACTCCGTTTTGCCTTTTCTGTACAGGCAAATTCCATCTCTGCTGCTTCGCTCTCAATTAAGCTAAGGCGTGCATCTAATGGAAAAAGCTGCCAGACTTTAGTGTTGTCGGTTTTTGAATTGGTCGTGCGACAGGCGTCTTTGACCACTTCTATTGCTTCTACTGTCGGGATAGCAAGCAAGCCTTTGACTGTATCGAGCACACACATGTCAGTGTTCACTCCGCAGAGGCGAAAACGCTTGCTTTGAAAGTGCTTCTTGGTGCAGGTTTGGATCACTTCGTGAGAGCCGTCTTGAATTAGCTTGGTGGTCTCACTCCAATTGTTTCGGTCATAGCCCTGCACGACCTTGAGAATTGCTGGGTGCGTGCCAGCGAACAGTTCAGCTTGAAAGGCGCTGAAATAGGGAATCCAAAGAAAAATGATTTTGTTTTGCCGCTGGCGCGCTAACCTTACTTCACGGGCGACGTTGTTGATGGTTGTGCTATCTGCAGTGTAAAGCGGCTGCATATCTACTACGACTAGCGTGTACTCGTCATTTGCATTCATGACGGTCTCCAATTAAAGTTGGCACCAGCGTTTTCGATCTTTATCGAAGTAGCTGATAGAGCCATTCTCGATTTGGTAATTCCAACCGTGAATGTGTAATTTGCCATTGGCCATAGCTGCTGCCACTGACGGATGAGTTGCCAGGTTCTTGAGCTGAAGCAGTATGTTGTTGTTTGTTGTTTCAGCCAGTCGCTGTGCTTCTTCGCATAACGAGCAGCAGGCTGGAGCAGCTGGGTTGGCTGAAGCAGCTGTAGTCGCGTGATTTAGCCAGCTTGATACAGCAGGAAGTGTGGTCAGTTTTTCTGGATGCAAGACAGCTTTTATACCGCCGCAATCGCTGTGACCCATGACTATTACGTCGGCAACACCTAGTACTGAGACTGCATACTCAATGACAGCGGCTGCTTCGCTGGGAGCATCGCTGTTGTACTGCGGTACTATGTTGGCCACATTGCGCATGATAAACAGGTCGCCAGGCTGGCTTGCTGTAATCAAATTGGGATCGATGCGCGAGTCGGCACAGGTGATTAAAAGAATTTGTGGCTTTTGCCCGTGGGCCAGCTTCTCGAAGAAAAGTTTGTTTTCTTCAAAGTGCTCAAGTTGAAACTTGTGTACACCTGCTACCAGTTTCTTGAGCCCTGAAGAGCTGGCCGACGGTGAGCCAGATTTATGCAAAGTTGACCGTTTCATGACGGTCCTCCTTCCTGGCATTTGGGCGAGTTTCTATACTCGCCCCCAGGGCTTTATTTTTAGTTGAATTTATGCTGCTTGCAGGCTCAATTTGGGCTGCATCGCAATGGCCTCTGATTCGACTTTGCTAAAGGTTAGAGCTGCCGTCCCGCTATTGTGGGTGACGACAATTCTGTTGCCTCCACTAATGGTGCCTTTGCTTAACTCACGCCCCAGCGGGTCGAGCAAATATTTACTGATTACTCTTTTCAGTTCAGCTACACTGCCGCCATCTTTGGTAGCTTCGTGCAGCAAGAATTGGCTTGTGCGTGCATCGGCTTGTAGTGTGAATACAGATTCTTCTGGCAGCAAGTTGATGCGTTTTTGTACTTGGGCAATTTCTGCCTCAACGATCTTCACCATGCTGCTGGCTGAGAGTTCTTCGTAAATTACAACTGCGTCTAAGCGGTTGCGAAACTCAGGTGGGTAGTTTTGGCGCAGGGCGTTTTTGACAACAGAGCCAACGTCTGGCTTGCTCTCTTTGGGGCCAGTGCCGAAGCCGATATGTTTTTGGTTGGACATTCTTTCCATTGCTGCCATGCCCAAGTTGCTTGTGAGCACGAAGATGGTGTTGCTGAAATCAACGGGTATGCCGTTGCCTAAGATCAGCTTACCTTTGTCGAAGATACCCATGAAAAGCTTGTAGAAGTCATCACAGCCCTTTTCAAACTCTTCTACAACAATGATGTCGACAGCCGATTTTGAGCCAAGACGCACCCGATTCATATTGTGACCAGAAATGAGAGAGGTGGGATCGCTTTCGGTTACTGCCACTTTGTTATCAGGGTTTTGCGGATCGCGATAACCGATATACATGGGCGGGGCCCCTTTCAAATCGAGCAACTGGGCAGGCGTCATGTAGTCGCTTGCCTGTACTCTGATAAGGGCGTTTTTGTCGCCATGGAGCAGCTCGGCAAGAGCTTCAGCCGTGAGTGACTTGCCCGTGCGAGAAGGCCCAATGAGAAAATAGATTCCGATTGGCCTGCTCTTGTCGCGCAGGGGGTTGTGGATGGCGCTGTGAGCCATGAGGGCGATACGCTCGGCGTCAGGCTGTCCGATTACTTTTTCATTGAACTGATTGATGAAGAGTTCTTCGCTCACACTTGGTTCGTTGGTATGCAACTCTTTGAGATTAGCGTTGTAGTTCATGATAGACCCCTTGCTGACTTTGATAGTGCCAGCAGTAGTTGAGGTTTGACGTTGCCGCAGCAACGCTTGATCTGGCTTATTGGTGATTAACGTCGCGTATCTGTGGTCGCGTAGCTGTGAATGATTAGCAGGCTTTGCACCGCTATCAATAGCGCCGAGGTGGCGACAAAGTCAAAGGCACTTCTGAGGGCAAAGATGTTGAGCACATTGCAGAGCATGAGGCCTAAGCTGGCAACTGCGATATATCCTAGGGCGAAACAAGCGAAGACCCAGACAATAATTCCTGTTCGATCGGCTTGTTCGTTGAAGGTCAGAATGCAGAGCACGGGTTTTTCGAGCAAACAAGAAAGTAAGTGATCGGTGGCGCTAAAGCTGCAAGCGAAAGCAGCCCCTACGACTATTGCGCAGAGAGCCGATTGCAAGAAGCTTACAGTTGGCAGCAATAGGGGCGCAAGTATGCCTATGGTAAAAGCGAGAATAAGTGCGTGGGTTAAGGTTAGCAGGGCCAAGTGTAATAAGCGGCGACTGCATAGGGTTGCATCTTTCAAGCAAGGAGATTTGGCTTCTTTGTCTTTCATCTATTTCTACTCCTCTCTCATTGTTGATCGGCAATGAAATAGTTGAGGGTTAGCTAGTTAAGTGAGGCTGCTTAGCAGTGCTAGCGTCAACGGTTAACTGAGTTAATGTTTGTCTTCCTTGCCGGAACAAGGAGAAATTGAAGCTGCTGGGTGTTTGGAGTTGTTTTAGAGCTTTTTTCCTGGGTGTTGCTGGGTTGAGGATTTACTAGAACCGTAACACCGACAATTGTCTTGCACCAATGGTAATTGGGCGCCAGGCTGGCATTTAACCAGAACTGCTGTTGTGCCAGGTGCACTTGGTAGTTGAGTGCGGTTGGCGCGAATTGCAAACTGGTTTGATTGGGAAAGGGCTTATCGCTTGTGCATTCCATCCCTCTGATTGATTCTAGGAGCTTAAGTTATACTATATGAAGAAGTAGCCGATCCGAAAAAACCTAACTTACACAGCTGCCACCGCAAGGGGTGAGCAGCTATGCAAGCTAGGCCGAACGATTCGTTAACAGTAGATCTGTGCGGATCAATTCAGATCAATTCAGAGCCGTGCAGATTCGTTCACATCTGTACAGATCCGCTTGGACTAAGCCAGCTCAGGATGCTCGCTCAAAACCCGCAAAAGCTCAGCCACCGACCACGCTTGCGAAACGCAACCACGGGGAGTATGGGGGGCGTCGCCGTCGAAGATTTCACTGATTGAGCCAATGCAGCCGTCATTGCTAATGTGGGCAATTAGTGGCTGCAGGTGATTGCCAATGAAAGCCATGCTCTGGCTATCGGCAGCGTGAGCATAAACCCTGGCATTGACCCAAGGGCCAAGCAACCAAGGCCAAACCGTCCCCTGGTGATAGGTGATGTCGCGGTGATACTGGTCGGCTTGCGCCAGTCCAGTGCCGTACACTCCCTGATACTCCGGATGATCTGGCGAAAGAGTGCGCAGACCCATGGGGGTGAGCAGTTTGCTTTCCACCACAGCCAACATTCGCTTCGCCCTCTCCTGCGAGAGTATCGGATAGGTGAGGCTCGCGGCCATCAGCTGGTTGGGGCGAATGGCCAAATCGAGGCTGCCGTCTTGGCGAATGACATCGACCAGATAGCCTTCTTTTTCCAGCCAGAACTTTTCGAAACCGACCCGGCATTGAGCAGCCAGAGCGGTGTAGTCATCAGTACTCGGCGGCAGGCTGGCTGCACCGCGTTGTGTTGACAATTCGTCCCGCAAGAACTTCAAGGTGAGCAAGAAGTTGTACCAGAGGGCATTGATTTCAACAGCCTTGCCTGAGCGCGGGGTGACGACATAGTGGCCCACTTTTGCATCCATCCAGGTGAGCTGCACGCTGGCGTCTCCACCAGTGATCAAGCCGTCGCTGTCAAGCTTCAAGCCGTGCCTTGTGCCCTTCTTGTGCCAGTCCACCACTTCTTGCAAGAGCGGCAATTGCACCTTGACGAAGTCAATGTCGCCCGTGGCTTTGTAATATCCGTGCAGAGCCCAAGCCCACCACAGAGTGGCATCTGAGGTGTTGTACTCAGGTGCCTGGCCGCCGTCAGGGAAGTAGTTGGGGAGCATTCCTTCGCTCAGGTAGCGGCCGAAGGTCGAGAGAATGCTGCGAGCTTCTTCGGTGCGACCAGTGGCCAGGCAGAGCCCGAACAAGCTGATCATCGAATCGCGACCCCAGTCAGAAAACCAGTGATAGCCAGCGATGATGGTGCTGCCTGCTGTTGACTGGCGCTGGGCAATGAACTGATCTGCTGCCAATACAAGCTTTTTCAGCGTAGTCGAATTGGCATTGTGCAAGAGCGCTCGTTTTTCGGTAGCGCACTGGCGAACCAAAGTTTCGAGCAGATTCTCTTGGTTGTAGTTGGCCTGTGCGAATCCCGCGCTGAGGGTGATAGATTCACCGGCAGCGAGAGTGGCCTTTACGGTGCCAGAGCGGAAGCAATCTTCGCGGTCGCCGAGTCCACGTTCGAATTCTCTGGGCCATTTGTAATTCCAGTACCAGTCAGGCTGAGCTGAGTAAGCACCGTGGTCAAGTTCGAGCCAGAGCGGTTGCGCGCCAGCAAATGCTTCGATTTTCACCTGCTTGTCGCTGACAATGTTCTGCGAGAATTGCCAACCAGTTGAGCCCTTGGTTTCGCTGTGAAAGTCGCGATAGCCGAGCAGAACTGAAAGCTCCAGGCTGGCAGTTTTGGCACCGTCATCGGGCAGCCAGGTGTAGCCGACGTGCACGCGCTGTTGGCCGTGTAGCATCAGAACTTGCTTGATCAGCCGACCGCCAGGTACACGATACGACCAGGTGGGAACCGGCAGAGCGCTGAAGGCCTCAAGGTAGTTGTAGCCTTGCGGGTGAACCTGACCGGATTGCCAGTAGTTGGTGGCCAGCTCACAGGGGCTTGCTTGGCCTTCTACGGTGACAGTTTCGTCGAGCCTGGACAAGAGCATCGTGCGCTTCACCGGAGGCTGCAGAGAGGCAACTAGAAGGCCATGGTAACGTCTGGTGTTGGCACCTGAGAGGGCTGCGCCGGCATAAGTTCCTAGGCCGTTGGTGATCAGCCATTCTCTGCTGTCGTCTTTGCCTAAGTTGTTGAGATTGCTGGCCTCGATAGGCAGCACTGAACTGTTTTGATTTTCGTTGGCTTGATTTCTCAGCCATTGGGTGAGGTCAAATGTCATGGTGTCTCCCATTACAAGTTAGTCTGACAAATTCTGCGTATGTGCAGGTAATTTGTTTAGAGATAGTGTTTTAGAAATCTTGAAGCGGTATTAAATGGTGTTTTTAAAGAAAGAGAGGGTAAACCAATTGCTAACACAGGCAATCTGCCAAAGCCAACGGTTTTGCACTGGTTAACCTTGACATGGGTTTTGTTTAACTGCTTGAGAACTGCGTTGTCAGGCAATTGCTCTCGCGCAGCTTCGCTGTCTTGGAAACTAAAAGTCGGTTTTACTGCCCAGCGGTGGTATTTGCCGGAGCGCAATTGTATTCTGAACTTAGTTCCAGGACGGCTGAATCTATGACTTCAGATCCCACTCCCCTAAAATTTGACCTTACTCTGGTGGGTGACGCCAATCTGCGCGCCCATCTCTTGAGTGCCATCGATTTGCACCGCACTGGTCGAACAAAGCAGGCTGAAGAGCAATACCGCCTTGCCCTGCACATGGCCGAGGCTCAGTACGGTTCGCAACATTTTTATTCTGTTCAGATATTGATAGCAATAACTGAATTCTATGAATCCGTTGGAGAAATAGAAGAAGTTAGGAAAATTGGTCGACGTATTGCCCCATCAGGACTTGAGCGAAAGTTTCTTAAAGGTGGACAACAGGCAGCGGTCGAACCACCTAGAACAGTTATGGCACCCTTGCCGATAGAGATTCGTAAGGCGGCACAAATTCTTGGGGTTCCCTTTGACGATTTGACACCAAAAACTGTGCATAAAGCATGGCGCACCCAGATGGCATTGCGCTCTGTGCATCCTGATCTTGGTGGCGAGGCTGAGTCAGCAGTTTTAGTCAATAAAGCCAAAGCTCAACTTGATGCTTGGTTCGAAGAACGGTCACCTAAGCTGGGAAAAAAACTGAACAAACCCCAGTTATGAGTTTGGGTCATTTACTTTCTCTGGTTTGATATTCAGTTATACCGATGTCACTTGCGGTGACGATGGCGTTACGTCTCTACCTGTATCTTGGGTGGGCTCCAGGGCAGGCTCCGCAGCAGGGGGAGCGCTCATACCAGCAATTAGGTTGTCGTAATCAGCAGCACTAAAGACCTGCCGGGGCGACGTCTTAATTGCTTCTTGCAAATCGCTCAGGGCTGTGACTTGATCGAATGTAGGGTTCTCTGGGGCAAAGCGATTAGGGCTAAGCGCTGTAACTGCTGCATCAATTTCTTGCCGGCTGAATGAACCGTCGGCACTATGACCGAGAGCCTCAAGGAGAGCGGCTCCATTGGGGTAAGCCTTGGTCATTTCAGCAGCCTTAGCAGCATTATCGACAGCAGCCGCTTCAGGAGTAGCTTCAGGAGTAGCTTCGGTATTAGCAGGAGTTACATCTGTGGCTTGCTTGCCTTCGGGATTAGTAGGAGCTACATCTGTGGCTTGCTTGCCTTCGGGATTAGTAGGAGCTACATCTGTGGCTTGCTTGCCTTCAGGATTAGCAGGTGTTACTTCTTTAGCAGCCTCAGGCTTGGGCGCACGTGGATCGACGTATTCTGGCAGAATCAATTTTTGCGTATCTGTGATCTTGTCTTTGTTAATGTCATTTAGCTTAGCAATCTGATTCACGTAGTTGTAAATGTCGCGGCTGCTTGCGCCTGGTGGCAGATTTTCTTTGGCTATATGGCTGAGTGTTTGGTCCTTTTGAACCGTTACTTCACCCTTGATGGCAACGCCTTCAGCAGCTCCATCTACCAGTGTTACACCAGGCAGAGATTTGGCAGCAGTGCTATCGGCAGCCAGGTTAGGCTGCAACTTAGTGTCGACCTTCTGTACTTCGTCTAGTGCCTTGAGAGCAGCTCCGTCGCCACCGTTTCTATTTTCTGTGAATAGTTCAGGGTTGCCTTGAGCTTCAAGAGTGCTAGCCATAACAAAATTCTCCTAGACTATAGATAGTGATTGCTTAATACCAAAATATTTTTTGGTTTGCTGTTCGTTTGAAATTGACCGGGGTGTAGGTGGGCTTGTAAAGAGAATAAGCAAACGGCGTGTCGGACATGTGGCAGTTTTCCTCCAGAAAGTTAAAACTGTTCCGGTGGTAAGAATTTTGCCAATCGGCTCGACTTTGGAATAAAGAATGGGCGCACACATTAGTGTCTGAGCGATTGATGATATGGTTGGAGTGCCTGCCCTTAATTAGCGATGAGCCGTTATGACTGGCCTAATGCTGTTATTTCTTTGTGTGCTATTGCAGCTATTCGGGCTCGTCTTGTGCGGATTTGTATTGTTTCTCGTCTTTTGTGCCTGTATCAAGTTTTGGCAAGATTGGCGCGTGTGGCTACGCCTGCGCAAAACATTTCCTTTGAAGACTAAGGCAGACAAGCAGTGGTTGACCGGCGGCAATATGGAAGTCAGTTTGGTAGAAGCTAAGTTTCTAGCACAGTGCCAAATTCGTGCTTCCTTTTCTTCTTATGGTCTGCAATTTAGGCCCGTCTTCAATTGGCCATCATTTAGTTCGTCTGGTGATGCTTGGGACGGTTTCATTATTTTGCCCGTCCTATTTCTGGCAGCAATACGAAATTGCACTGTGTTCATGATGTTTCGTCCTATCGAAGTGCCTTGGTCTGCCCTTAATCCGGTGGCCGAAGTGAAAGATCGCTTAGTTCTCGAATTTGGCGCAGAGCGGTATCGTCTCGAATTATCTAGCCATGATTCAACTGGAATTCAACAGCATTTAAGACACTAATGTTGCCAGCACCAAGAAGCTCAATATTGAGATTGTCACTCGCGTATTGAATAAAGTGAGCCAAGGGCCTTAAGCAATGGCGGTTTGATATCATTTAATAGGCTTGAAATTACGAATAGTACTTTCTTGCTTCTCCCTAGCCAAGCGCACTTTAGCCAATCGCTCCACCCTGGCTTTAACTAAAGCAACATCCTCCTTTTTGCAAAATTGAGGGTGTATCTCACTAAACGCCAAATAAGCTCGCAAAGCTCCTTCCAGCGATACCTCAGGTCCAATTAGTGGGTCAGATCGTTCCACTGCCTCGCCTGTGTCTATATCCAAAGCAAACATCAATTTCAGCAGACGCCCCATGTTTTTGTCTTTTGCGTCCACAGAGTCGTCATCTTCCGGTCCCAAGAGCTCTACCAGCTCATTGAATTTCTCAGAAGCTTTATCTAGTTGTCCTATATCCTCATAAGCTTTCCCTAGAGCTGATGCTAGAGAAATAATGGCCACACCTTCATCTCCGTCCAGTCGTGAGGCATAGACTGCCTTTGTCTCGCGTGGAAAAGCGTACCAAGGTTGGTTGTAGTATCCCTTCATCAACTCAGCGTATATTTTTTCGGCATCCTCTACTTTCTTGTCATTGCAACTGAGCAGTGCCAGAGCAATCTTGCATCGCTCAGAAATCTTTCTATAGAACAAATTGATGTAGATATCGCGAAAATCAAAGCCGAACTTAAACTCACGCTTGGCGCTTTGCATAATTGCAATACTGGCTTGGTAGTCCTTTTTGGCCAAAGCCTCTCGCCTGGTAACCTTAGCAAAACGAGCAATTAAGGCTTGAGCATAGGCTTTGTCTTCTACTTGCTTACTTGCGTTTACCATTGCTTGGAACTGCTCGACGCAAGACCAGCACTCTTTTGCCGTTGCGGGATTAGTTAGTGTATCAATCAACTCGGGAACAGCAGCTGAGACGTTGGGACCGAGTAAGTCGTTCTTTGCCTTTGCATCTGCCAGAGCGCGTTTGATCGCATCGATTGTCACAGCAGGCGGCTTCTTTTGTGCCTTTACCGACTGGGCAAAGGTCGGAATACTTAGTCCTAGAACTAATATCAGAGAAGCAGCAAAGGCTGAAGCCGCACTATTCCAAATAACAACATCTCCTTCCCTAGTGATAAAAACGCAGCAAATTGTGTTCGCGATCGACCTTGTAGCGCCAGCCTTCCATCAAATCTTGGCCCAGTGCGCAGCCAGCGTGACCGCCTATTAACACTGGAAATCCTTCCCGCATCATGCCACCAATTCTTATGGTTACATACGCTCTTTGCATAGTTATACTGCCCCCTACCCCTGACATGCGAACTGTTTCGCCGCTGGGCTGTATGCCAAGATTGGCCGCATCGTAGGAGCTGATAATAGTATTTGAAGCTCCAGTATCAATAAAGGCTCTGGCCTTTTGGCTGTTGATGGTGAAAGTTATATAGTCGTCTTTGCCTTCCTTGGTTAGCGGAATATCGTACATCGGGTTGATGTCACTAGCTTTAATGGCTATGGTCTTCTTTAAGTCGACGCGGCCACCTTTATCGTCTATCTCGTATTGATAGCCTCTAACAAAGTCTTGCCCAATCAAATTTTGAGCAAAGCGGCCAGTACCATCTTGCATGGTGATGTCGATGTGGCGGGTCAAAGTGCCTAACTTAACTTCGGCTGGTATTATCGATGTGGCCACTGATACTCCGGCCCAACCTCTAGCACCATGGCCGGCTTTGGCTGGATTGAGATCTAGGCCAGCTTCTTTCAGTTGGTCTCGGTAGAAAAAGGCGTTAGCGCCGGTATCAAAAAGAGCTTTTACGGGGTGACCGTTGACCATGAGGTCAACTTCCATGTGCCCCTGCGCACCTTTCTTGAAGTAGAAATGGGCTGTGTCTGGCAGTGTGGCAAGCTCTTTGGCCAGAGCGACCTTAGCTACTAGATCCTCTGAATCTTCCTCTTCTGTGGCGGCCTCTTTTGCTGTGGTTGAAGACGATTGGTTTCCGCTCTTTGCACCTGACGTGCTGGCCGTCATACCGGTCGTATTGTTGCTCTTGGTTTTGTCAGCGGCAGTGTCAGCGCTGGCAGCCTGAGGCAGAGTGAAAGACGGATCAATACCTTTGAGCGCGGCGGCTGCTCTTTTTCCTGCTTCAGTTTGGGGGAAGTATGTGGCAGTGGTCTTGTAGCGACTCTTTGCCATTGCCCAGTTTTTTAGTTGATGAAAACAGAGGGCGTCGTAATACCACAGCAAGGGGTCGTGCTGTGTTTTCTTCAGAGCTTCTTCAAAGTAAGTTGAGGCTTTGGCGTAATCACCTTTTTTGTAGAATTGCAGACCCAAGTCGTAGGCAGTGGAAGCGGGAGTATCTGCTGCTTGGACGCGGCCTACCGACCCAGCTAAAATAGCCAAGACGGCGCCTAAAATGCAGATTAGTTTCAACGTAGTTTTATCTCTAGAGAATGTTGTCGCAGCAAGAATGCAGATAGTTGCAAATACGTGGACATATCGGTTTCGCCGATAGGTCCTATCTATTCTACCTGTATTACTTTGATTGTCTCTAGATGGCCTTCGTTGGCAAATGCGTATTGCCGCCCAAAATGGTCAGCCTAAAGCGAGCATCTCAGTCGCAATTGCAATGATGCTTGCGATTTAAATGCAGCAGCTAAGCTGTTCGCCTTTTGAGCCAACAGAATCTACTCTGTGCGGGCGCTACAGCTGAGGTTATGATGTCCAGCTGTTTACGCTTTATGTAACAGTTGCAAATTTATGCCGTGCGTTTCTTCATCATTTTGTAGGCTTCATAGACAGCGCCTAGACCTACAAGTGCATAAACAACGCGTGTTGCAGTGCCATCACCTAGAACAGTGGTTACGAAGTTATAGTTGAAAGCGCCGACTAGTCCCCAGTTTATGCCGCCAATGAGCAGCAAAAGAAACAGAATAAACTCCAAATTTTTCATAGTATTTTCACCTGGCAATCACATCTTAAAAACCCGCAGACACTTTCTGCAAATTGATATGAGTGCTTACTCACCATTCTAGTACTTGGGGCGGTAGGAAGTCAAGAGGATGAGGCGTTCGAAGTTAGCCCGGGGGCAGGCTTTGACCCGTCTGTGATTTTGAGGATGATTGTAGAATGGCTCCTAGTGGCTCTTCTGGGCGTATCTTCCTGGTGGCCCCTTGGCGGTCGGTGAAACTCTGACAGGTAGTGCTTCGGGAAGATAATCACCCAAGCTCGGTCGAGGCTATACTATGTACGCGATGACTAATCAATGACTAGTCAATAAATAATCACTGAATAAAAGCTGACAAAAATGTCAGCGTTAGTGCGATAGAAAAGCAAGCAAAAATGAAACCAGGTAGCAAAAATCATTCCCAACAGCCAGCGCCCGCCACAGCGGCTGTAGCCAAAGTTGCAACTGAGCGGAAAGATGGATTTGTGCTCGTGCGCGGTGCCCGTGAGCATAATTTGAAAGATATCGATGTTGATATTCCCCGCGATTCACTAGTGGTTTTCACCGGTGTCTCTGGTTCAGGCAAGTCATCGCTAGCCTTTGGCACTCTCTATGCTGAGGCCCAGCGCCGCTATCTTGAATCAGTGTCGCCTTATGCTCGTCGTCTTTTTCACCAAATGAGCGTGCCTGAAGTTGATGAAATAGAAGGTTTGCCACCAGCGGTAGCACTACAGCAGCAGCGTGGCGCCCCCACAACTCGTTCTTCAGTTGGCAGCGTCACTACCCTTTCCAACCTCCTGCGTATGCTCTATTCGCGGGCCGGAGCCTATCCTGCTAATCAGCCCCATTTAGACGCCGAGGCATTTTCTACTAACACACCATCTGGTGCCTGCCCTGACTGTCATGGTCTGGGTCGTATCTATGAAGTGACTGAAAAATCAATGGTGCCTGACGATAGTCTTACTATTCGCCAGAAGTGTATAGCCGCATGGCCACCGGCTTGGCATGGTCAAAACTTAAAAGACATGCTGGTCACTCTTGGTTATGACATTGATAAGCCTTGGCGCGAAATGTCCAAAAAAGATCGCGATTGGATTCTCTTCACCGATGAACAGCCAGTTGTGCCAGTCTATGCTAATTTCGAAGCGCACGAAGTAAAAGCAGCTATGAAGCGCAAAGAGCCGCCAAGCTACAATGGCAATTTCTCTAGCGCGAAGAGGCACGTGCTCTATAACTTTGCCAATACTCAAAGTGCCGCTATGAAAAAGCGCGTCTCTAAGTATATGGTCAGCGCTGAATGCCGCCTCTGCAAAGGAAAAAGGCTGCGTCTTGAGTCACTTTCAGTTAAGTTTGCTGGCTTAGATATTGCTGACATTACCAATTATCCAATCATCAAGCTTTCTGAAATTTTGCGACCATATGCTGATGGGTCGGCTCCGGCACTGGTTAAGTTAGAGAAAGAGCATCCAGAAAAAGCGATTGTGGCTCAGCGTATTGCCTTCGATTTAAATGCTCGCATTGCTGTTTTGCTCGATCTTGGTCTTGGCTATTTAGCTCTTGATCGTGGCACACCGACTCTTTCGCCTGGTGAATTGCAGCGCTTGAGATTAGCTACCCAGGTGCGCTCTAATTTATTTGGAGTGGTCTATGTGCTAGACGAACCATCGGCGGGTCTTCACCCGGCCGATACTGAAGCCTTACTTTCGGCTCTAGAACAGCTAAAGAGTTCTGGCAATTCACTTTTTGTCGTCGAGCACGATCTCGACGTGATTAAGCATGCTGACTGGATTGTTGATGTCGGACCCGCTGCCGGAGAACAAGGTGGATATGTACTTTATAGCGGCCCCTCTGCCGGTTTAGCAGAAGTAGAAGAGTCGCAGACTAGACGTTATTTGTTTGCTGAAGAAAAGCCGCCACAGCGAAAGTTGCGCAAGCCCTCCGGTTGGCTCAAGCTCTCAGGTGTTACTCGCAATAATCTAAACAAGCTAGATGTCGCTTTTCCCCTTGGTGCCTTCACTACGATCACTGGTGTGTCTGGCTCAGGAAAATCTAGCCTTGTCAGTCAAGCCCTGGTAGAGCTAGTGGCCGAGGCGCTGGGGCAGCAAGTTCCTATTGCCGAAGAGGAAGGCGAAGAACTAGAAAAGGCCGAGGTGGCCAAAACTGGCGGACAGATTGCTTCTGGCATGGAAGGAGTCAAGCGCCTTGTGGTGGTTGACCAAAAAGCGATTGGCCGCACACCGCGATCAAACCTTGCTACTTATACTGGCCTGTTTGATCATATTCGCAAACTATTTGCTAGCACCAAAATGGCGCAGTCTAGGCATTATGACGCCGGTCGCTTCTCTTTCAACGTGGCAAAAGGACGCTGTGAGAATTGTGAAGGCGAAGGTTTTGTCATGGTTGAGTTGCTCTTCTTGCCCAGTGTCTATGCCCCTTGCCCCACCTGTCATGGTGCCCGCTATAATGCCAAAACTCTCGATGTGAAATATCGCGATAAAAATATTGCCGAAGTGCTGGGCATGACAGTTGACCAGGCCTGGCAGTTCTTTGAGGATGAGCCTGCGGTGCGCCGTTCCTTTCATGTCTTGCGCGAAGTTGGTCTAGGCTATTTGCGTCTTGGTCAGCCGGCCACTGAGCTTTCTGGTGGAGAGGCCCAACGCATCAAGCTAGCCACTGAACTACAGCGGGTGCATCGCGGCGATACACTTTATGTGCTCGATGAACCAACTACTGGTTTGCATCCTTCTGACGTTGAAAAGCTCATGACTCAACTCGATGGCTTGGTGCAATCAGGCAATACGGTTATTGTGGTTGAGCATGAAATGCGTGTGGTAGCTGGCAGTGATTGGGTGATTGATATCGGCCCTGGTGCTGGTGACCAGGGTGGCCAAATTGTAGCCTCTGGTAGCCCACAGCAATTGGCTCAAGTGAAGAATAGCCGCACGGCGCCTTATCTAAAGCGCTTTTTGGGCTGAAGCGGGTCGGACTACCCAGAACTCGGATTGTTGCATATACAACTATTTCATTTTTTTCAATGATCAGACTTTCTAGGACCAGACTTTCTACTTGCTCGCTGGATTGTTGAGTACTCAAGTATTTTTGCAAATGCGCATAAAGTTGAAGCTTACTTGTTTACTTACTTATTGCTAGTCGATGGCGCGTCATGCAAGTAGCGCGACGGCGTATCTGGCACAGTCAGAATTGAATCTTTTAAGAGCAAGAACATGGTTGGCTGAATTTTTAGTTCGCCACTGTATGGATGGCTATAGGCAGACAACATCCAGATGTTGAGAGCCATGGCCGTGGCCACGAGGGTAGTCATCATGCCTTGAATTTTGGGAAATTCTGAGGCGAAAATATAGCTCAAGAATATTGTAATACCGGCACCGAGGCCGACTATCATCCAGAGAGCCGGTTGCATAGAGGTTTGTGCTAGCAGTATTCGAGCACGTCTATGTTCTCCTAGGGTTTGCATAGAAGTAATTAGACCCTGCTGCAAATTGCTCTGTCTATCGTTTTCTGGAACGGTTGCTACGACTGATTCCCAAAGCTTTTGATAGGTTTCCCAGCCGTGATTGATTTTTTCTCGGCGTTCCATTTTTGGCCATTCGCTGTTTATGACGTCGTCAACATACTCGCGACAGAACTGTCTAATTCTTGGCCTGTCAATATCTGATAGCCCGCGTGCCACTCTAAAAATGCTGGCAACATTACTAGCTTCTTGTTCGTCGTGCATACGAGCATCGTTATACTTATCCATGGCTGAAGCTACCATGAAGCCGAGTAAGACAGCAAAGAGCGTTCCGACCACGCCCATCATCGCTTCGCCCGCGCTATGATGCTTCTCTAAAACTTCTTGCTTAATCGAGCGATTGACCAGCCACTGGCCGGCCAGAGCTATTGAGACAAATGCAACTATGAGTAATGCGCCGTGACCTAATGTATACATGACAGCAGAGGATAGCAAATATGAGCTTATCTGGCTACTCGTTTTGTCAGTTTGTACAAGCCGTAGGGCTCGCCGCAATCATGGCATTTGTCGTCTTTACGGCTCATCGGCGCTAGACTCGAGTTCAATTAAATGCATTCCTTCCTCAGTAAGCAGTCCTTCTTTGACTAGCTGCTTTAAGCAGTCTCTTTCAAGGTCAGCCACTTTATTTTTGAGAGCTTCTTCTTCAACAGCTTTGATTGATAAATCTTCAAGATGTAAGTCGTCAATTCTCTTGATTAGAGCATCCTGGTCCTTCTCTAGTTGACCGTTTAGACTTTCGAAAGAAGCTGCTGAAACTGCGCCAGTAGTGAACTGATCGGTCAAAAAGGACAGTGCCCGCTTCTTCGCGATTAGTTGAGCTTTTAATCGTCTGTATTGCTCGCTCCTCGGGTCTTTTAAATTCATCTTCAATAGTTTGACTAGTGGCTGGATGGTTAGGCCTGGAACAAGAAGGGTAAACAACACCACGCCAAATGTAGTGATTGTGATCATCTCTCGGTAGACGAATTTGTCTGGCAAGCTCAAGGCTAGTGCCATACACACCGATCCGCGCAGTGCTCCCCAGAAGAGCATGTGTCTCCACTTCCAGGGGATTTTGTGCTTCTTGCTGCCGATGAACGGGCATAGGCCATAAACAACAACAACTCGGGCAACCAAAACTAGTAGTATGCCAACTCCTATCTGGACCCCATATTTTACTAATAGGTCAAATTTGATTTGTAGCCCGATAAGCAGAAAAATTAGTGAATTGACTAGAAAGGCAGTGTATTCCCAAAAAGAATTCACTGCCATGCGTGTGCCAGCCGACATGCCGGTGCGACTTCCGTAGTTACCGATGACTACACCGGCTGCAACGACACTTAGTACTGCAGATACCTGAAGATGCTCTGCTAATAGGTATGAACCGTAGGCAAGAATTGTTGTTAGAGTAATTTCTAGTAAATGATCATCAAACAATCTTGTCACTCTTGAAGCGGCGTATCCAAGAAGAGCCCCAGTCACGCAACCCCCGAGGACGACAATTAGAAAGCTGCCGGCCGTGCCAGCGACTGAAAATGATGCTCCAGTAAGAACGATGGCTAGTACTAGCTTGAAAAGTACTACGGCCGTGCCGTCATTAAATAGGCTTTCGCCTTCTAGCAGCATCGTTAGCCCGCTATCCATGCCTAGTTTTCTGAATAGTGCCAGAACAGAAATAGGGTCAGTTGCAGCTATCATTGCGCCAAATAAGAAAGCAGGACCCAAGGCTACATTTGCTAAGTAGTGCATTCCGAAGGCAACAATTACAGTGTTGATTACAACCCCGACTGTTGCTAACACAGTGATTGGCATCCAGCTTTCTTTCAGCTCAGAAAGCTGAATATTCCAGGAGGCTTCAAATAGAACTGCTGGAAGGAAAATCAACAAAATTAAGTCTGGCGTTAATTCGATCGGCGGTAGAAGATGGCAAAGACCAATTACTAAACCAACGATAACTAGAGCTATCGAATACGGCAGCTTGATCCATTTTACCGACATGGCAACAGTAGCTGTGACCATTAGTAGCACCACAAAAATATCGATATGGATGGTTTCGTGCATTGTGTATTAGTGGTCCTGTTTTCTTGCTTGCAATAGCTCTCAATGCACTGTGAAAAGTAGATAATTGGCCATTATGTAAACTATTAGGATTGCTAGGGCGTCCCCAGCTAGAAACAAAAGCTTTTTCTCTGACCTATAGGTCAGTCCGATTACTACTATTGCCATTGAAATTACTGCCGTTAATGCAGTTAAAACGTTAATTTCAGAAACAGATCTTAGCAGTGGAGCTTTTAGGTAGCAAAAATCAATGATCGCGAGGATGGCCACATTGAAAAGATTGCTACCTAAGAGATTCGCCACTGCCATGTCGAAGGCGCCGATACGAGCTGCAGCTACTGATACCGTAATTTCAGGGAGTGAAGTAGTAATGGCAATGAAAGAAGAGCCGATGAAGCTTTCTCCCCAGCCAGTCGTCTTTGCAATTTTTTCGCCAATTTCTGGCAAATAGCAGGCCGCAACCACGATCATTAGTGAGTATAGAGTAAAAAACAAAATTGACTTGCGCAGCGTCGCTCCCGGCTGCTCTGCTTCAGCTAACTCTCCGGCAAATTCTTTGACGCGATTTTTTTCATATGAGTAAATCAACTTCATAGCGAGCAGATAGACAACTATAAAAACTAGACTGAGCGGATCAATCGAGTTAAGGGCTGTCAGAATTGGTAGGTGTTTACCAAATAGGATGTCTACCGCAGCGAAGCTAACTAGTACTATGCCGAATCCAGCAGATAGCATGTGTCCCTGGTGCACCATATGTGACACCGGTTTGCCTTTGGATAAAAGATCTAGGCCTGCTATCACCAGCATATTGAACATGCAACTGCCGAGGGTGCCACTCACTGCCATGTCCGGAAGGTCGTTAAAAGTAACGGCTGATACTCCGGTGATCAATTCTGGCAATGAGGTTATTGTTGCGAGGAGAACAAGCCCTACCCAGTTGCGTCCTAGACCTGTTTTGTCGGCAATGACATCTCCGTGAAAAGTGAGCTTCGTGCCAGCAAACATGATTATCCCTGCGCATAGGGCAAATTCTATCCAGATGTTGACCATTGGTAGCGCACCGTGCTTTCAAGAAGGATAGAGGCAACAAACAAGGTGCCGCTGACATCAGCGGCACCTTGAGAATATCAGAAACAGCAATATTAGTGGCCTTTCTTTTCAGCCTTCTTAGATGTACTTTTTTTTGTTTCTTTGGTCTCTTCTGTCTTTACTTCAGTTGTTGCTTCAGCATCAGTTGCGGCGGCATCTGCTTCTGCTTTTGCAGAAGTATCAGTGCTTGTAGTCGCTGTACTTTCGGTAGTTGCGGATGTTGTAGTACTTGTGGAAGCGGCGTCTTGCTGGGAGCATCCAGCTGTTGCAAAGGCAAACAGTGTCAGCGCTGCTAGCAAGTTTATAGAATGACGCATTTTATCTCCTAAGTAGATAGCGTATTTGCAATTGGTGGTTACTAATTGGCGATCCTCGCTTGCCGAGACTTGGGCATGAGATAACAAGAAGGAGACGAATCCAAACCGATATCAGTGAGAATCACCAGTCAAAAATGGTAGATCAAAGTTCTTGCGGAAAGCTTTCCGCAAGAACTTTGCAACTAGCCTTACTGTTCGAAGGCTAGGTAGAACTAGCTAAAACTGGGAAACGTGACTGTAAATGTTGAACCTATTCCATTGTTGCCTGGTTCGACTTTAATTGCTGCGTTGTGGTGACTGGCGACATCATTGACAATCGCTAGGCCAAGACCAGAACCGTCTTGTGAGGCTCCTTCTGCTCGGTAAAAGCGTTCAAATATTCGTTCTTTATCTTGCTCTTTAATTCCGCACCCAGTGTCTCTCACGTTTAGAGTTACGCTTTCTTGCGAAACCGTTAAGCCGACAATAACTTTGCCTCCAGCTGGGGTGTATTTAATGGCGTTGTCGACAAGGTTGCCGACCAGTTCATGAATACCCACGCGGTCGCCGGTGATCAATGCCGGTTGATCTGATGGCCCAAAACCTATGTCGATATTCTTTTTTATTGCCTGGTTAATATGCTGTTCTACGACGTCTGAGGCCACGAAATTGAGATCAATCATCTCGTCTGTGGCAATTGTTCGCGTCGCTGAATCGTTTCTCGCCAGTGCTAGCAACTGAGAGATCAGATGAGATGTCCTATCTAGACCTTTGTCAATCTGTTCCATCATGTTTCGCATTTCCTCCAGAGTCTGCGTCTTTACGCCTAAGCTAGAGTAGGTTTTCAGGCCAGCCAATGGAGTTCTAAGTTGATGTGAGGCGTTGGCGAGGAAGCGCTGTTTGGTTTTTGCATCTTCGCGCAGAATGTCAAGTAGCCTGTTGATTGCCTTTACTAGGGGGTATGTCTCTTCGGGTGAGATAGTATCGTCTATGGTGCTAAGGTCGCCAGAGCTTCGTGCGGAAATGGCTAGTTGTAATTGTTTTAACGGTTGTAAGCCCACGCTGATGCCAAACCAAACGGCTGATGCCCCGAGGATAGCCATTAACAGTTGCGGCAGAATGATTGTGACCAGAATCGATTGTGATAGTTGTTTGCGGCTCTGTAGCGTCTCCGCCACTTGGATTATCACTTCCTCTTTCATTCCTTCGGCGGTAGTATTAAGTTCTGCAATCCTTACTTCATCTTTGCCAATACGAGTAGTTCTAAAACTTGGACGCTCACTAGAAAGGTTCTGTAGGGGCTTGGGAAGGCATTCGTCACCAGATAGTCGCTCTCCTTTGGAACTCAAAACCTGGTAATAGAAACGATCAGTATTGTCGTGGCGTAGTATGGCCTGCGCCGCTGGCGGCAAGTCGATAACCAATTTTTCATTCTTTATGCGAATTCTAGCTGCAACTGAGTCGGCGGAGTTGACTAGTTCACGATCAAAGGCATCACTGGCAAATTTAACAGCTAGCCAGTATCCGCCGATTGCACTTACTAGCCAGATTGATCCAAGCAGAAGGGATAACCACAGCACAAGTCTTTTGCGAATAGAACGTCTCATTCAAAATTTTCCAAAAGATAGCCAAAGCCGTGTATTGTCCTGATTTTTACTTGTGTGCCTTCTAGTTTTCGACGCAGTCTGTGAATAACGATTTCAATTGCATTCTCGCTAGGTTCTTCTTCCCATGTGGCAACGTGTTCTACAAAAAGGCGCTTTCCAACAAGTTTTCCTGCTCGCTTAAGAAGCAATTCCAAGACGGCTACCTCTCGTTGAGTAAATTCGGCTAGCTCATCGTTAATAAATAGTTCTCTCGTGTTGATTACAAATCTAATTGGCCCGTGTTCTATCTCCATGCGATTGCCCCAGACATTCTTGCGCAATAGCGCTCTAATTCGAGCTTCTAATTCACCGAAGTCGAAGGGCTTTGTTAGGTAATCATTGGCTCCTAAGTCTAGGCCAGCAATTCGGTCGGAAACAGCGTCTCGTGCGGTTATAACAATAACGGGTACTGGGTTGCCGTTAGCTCTTAACTCTTTGAGTACCTGGCTGCCATCGATTTCGGGTAAACCCAAGTCGAGTACGAGTATGTCATAGGTCGATAGTTTGAGGGCGCTAGAGGCTTCTGTGCCCGTTCTTACGGCGTCAACGTTGTAACCTTTTGACTCCAAACCCAGGCGTAAGGCATTTGCAAAGAATTCGTCGTCTTCAGCGAGTAACAGTCTCATATTTTATGCGCCGTCCTTGAGCAAGCAATACGCAAGAAATTGTTTATAAGCTTTAGTGTCAAATGCATGCTAGTTTTCCTGGACCATGGAGGATAAAGTGCTGAGCGACCTCGCCCGGCCGGATCGGCCAAGCTTAATATTATTTTCTTGCGGTTTGCTGTCGCTAGCTAGTGCTTGGCCTGCAAATGATTTTCACGAAGCTTCGATCTTTGGTAGCTTCATGCACACTGACTGGTTATGTCTTCGCTTGTTTCTTGTTAAATCTTGATAGATGAGCCCATCGTTAGTTGATTGCTGCTCTGTAAGTGCACGACTAGTAGTGCCTCTTTGGGCAGTTTTTGATTTTTCTGGTGTAAATTTGTGCGGCGTTTCATGCCAAGATACCAAATTTGGAAAGATACAAAGTTCTGACAGAATTCCAGGGTGAATTTGTTCAGCTTCGCCGAGAACAACTCGTCTACCATCGCTCAGCGAGCTTAATGCGTACCACATTTTGCCGCCGTCAAATGACTCTATGTCATAGAGTCCGAACCATTCATGGAAGCCATGGTGTCGAATGTAATGAGCGCTGAACAGTGCAAGCTTTTTCTTCAGGTCATGACTCTCTTTGCGCTTTAGTTCGTAGCCAATGCCTAGTAGTAATGACAAACAGCCCAGAGAGAGTAATTTTGTGGTAACTTCAAGATCCATTTCTTTCCAGTTTTACCGTCTCCCAACGTGCACGAGATGAAATCCGATTCTTCGACGGTATGTTACCGTCAATTAGATCGTTCGTCAAACAAATCAATTGTTGCTAAGCTCAGCTTAGCTCTCTGATTGGGTCGCGTGTTTGAGGCTTCGCCGTTTTAAGTAAAGGAGTTTATGTCCATTAAGTTGATATCGCACGTAGAAGACTCTCAATTGACTGCTTTACAGAAGCGCTTGGAGTCAATCAGTCTTCTCACCCCGGAGTTTATCGTCTTACTGGCTGGGTCTACTGTTATTGCTACGTTCGGACTCTTTCAAAATAGCGCAGCTGTGATCATTGGAGCGATGATTATTGCGCCGCTTATGCGACCACTGGTGGCTTTGTCGTTGGCAACTATTACTGCCGATACTGCTCTTCTTCGTAGAGCCATGTTTACTCTAGTTGTAGGCTCAATAACCGGATTATTGATCGCAACTGCTATGGCATCCTTTCTTCGCTCTCTTGAGCTTAGTCCCGAAATTCTAGGTAGGACCCATCCTACTTTGCTTGATCTGGGTGTGGCGCTAATTGCTGGGGCAATTGGTGCCTATTGCCAGACTAATCAGAAGTTGGCCGACAGTCTTGCTGGTGTTGCCATAGCTGTTGCGCTGGTGCCCCCGTTAAGTGTTGTTGGCATTGGCCTTGCCTTAAATGAGGTCTCAATTTGGTCAGGGGCTGCGTTGCTCTATGCGACAAATTTGATTGGTATCACTCTGGCCGGTTCTCTTGTGTTTCTGCTTATGGGTTATACACCGTTGCAGCAGGCTAAGAAGGGTCTGGCAATTTCTGCGGCCATGACTATTTTGCTTATTCTGCCATTGGCGTTAAGTATGCGTGAACTTGTGCTTGAGAATCAGATTAGCGCCAAAGTTCGTAGTCTACTGAAGGATAGAACCCTTACTTTTCGAGGCGTTCTATTGCGCGAAGTAGAGGTGAAGCGGTTCAGAACCCCAATGCGTGTTATGGCTACGGTGATTGCTTCTAATTGGCCCATTTCGGCCAATCAAGTCAAGTTAGTACAAGACTTTTTGGTGAAGGAAATTGGTATACCTATAGAGTTTAGGCTGCGCATAATTCCCTCTCAGGAGTTATCGGTTTACGATATTTTGCCTGAAGAAGTGCCCAAAACTCAATTAGTACGGCCGCTACCGACTACTGATGCCGGCACTGTAGAGCCAGAGCCAGCGCCAACTACTGATGCCGGTACTGTAGAGCCGGAGCCGGCGTCAACTACTGTCGGTACTGTAGAGCCAGAGTCGACAGCAACAACACCTGTTCCAGCGGATAGTAAAGCTGTGACTGAATCTGGTTTGGGTGAAGGTAAATGATTAACCGTTTTTCGGGAAGCTAATGGTTATGGAAGTGCCCTTGCCGTTCGCGCCTGATGCCACTGTCGTAGTGGCATTATGAGTGGTGGCAATTTCTTTGACGATTGCGAGACCCAGGCCGGTTCCGGGCTTGTCTGTTGCGGCGCCTCGATAGAACCGTTCAAAGACTTTTTCTCTCTCGTTTGTCGGGATGCCACAGCCATCGTCTTCGATTGTTAATAAGGTTCTATCAGTTTCGACCATAATTTTGACTACTACTTTACCGCCTGGTTCCGAGTAGAGAATGCTATTTTCAATTAGGTTGGAAATTAGCTCTTCGAGGCCGTTGCGATCGCCATAGACAATTGCCGGTTCTGATGATGCCAGAAACTCAAATTCAAGTTTGTTGCGAATTGCCTCGGGAACATGCCCTGCAGTGACTGCTGATGCTATCGTGCTGAGATCAATCTGAGTAAAGGGTTTTACAGCATTGGCTCCTGGTTCAGAGCGTGCCAGTACTAATAGTCGATTGACCATGCGGCTCATGCGGTTAATTGCTGCCTCTAGGTCGGCCAGTACATCTTGTACTTCTGCGTCTTTGACCATCTTGCGCACGAGATCGCAGTAAGTTGTCACCACTGCCAGCGGTGTTCTTAGTTGGTGAGCGGCATTTGAGGTGAAGCGTTTTTGCAATTCAATATCATTTTCAAGTTGCTTGAATAGCCGATTTAGTGCCTTAATTAGCGAAATTATTTCTACTGGTTCGTCTACGTTTAGCGGGCACAGATCGCCAGCTGCTCTTGCTTGCACTGCCTGCTCTACATTTGCTAGTGGGCGCAAACCCCGCCCGACCCCGATCCAGATCGCCCCGGCGCCGCAGATTATTATGGCAATTTGTGCTAGAAAAATACTAATGGAAATCTGATTGGCTAGTTCTTTGCGAGTATTTCTAGTTTCGGCGGCTTGAATGACAACATGATCAAAGATCGAATCTGGTGTTGGCACAGTTAGAGTCATTACTCTAATTTCTCGACCTTTGAATTCAATGGTGCGAAAACTTGGCTCTGCTTCGACCTTCGTTGATGTCGAGGATGTATTTGCATCAACGATATTCGGGGAGTTGATGGGGGCACTCTGCTCTGAGCTGTTTTGGGCGATTGTTGGAGGTAGAGGCAATAGCTTGTCGCCTGAGATGACTTTGCCATCAGGGGAAATCACTTGAAAATAGAAATCATCTTGATAATTGTGCTTGAGGATAGCTAGGGCTGCTGGTGGAAGATCGACTGTCAACCTGTCGCCCTTGGTTTTAATTCTGGCAATGACAGAGTCAGCTGAGTTGGCCAGCTGCTTGTCATAAATGCTACGTGCTAAGGCTAAGCCAAGAAAGTAAGAGGCTACTGTGCTCAGCAGTGCCAGGCTTAGTAGTGGCACAAGAAGCCAAATTAACAGCTGATACTTGATAGATTTCTTCCACTGTCTACTCAATGATGAACCCTAGGCCTTTCACTGTTTGTATTGAGCAGCCGGAATGTTCGATTTTTTTACGTAGTCTATGTATGACAATGTCGACCGCATTGCTCGACATGTCGCGCTCTAATGATGAAAGGTGTTCAATTAAATCGTTCTTGAACACTACTCTTCCTCGTCTCTGTAGCATCAACTCTAATACCAGGTATTCACGTGCTGATAAGTCGATTGGCTGATCTTCTATGGAAAACCTGTTAGCGAAAGTGTCGAGAGAAAGTGTGCCTACTTTAATTGCTGTTTGGTTGGCCCATTTGTCCTTGCGCAATAGGGCTCTAATTCTGGCTTCAAGTTCACCAACATTAAAGGGCTTGCAGAGATAATCATTTGCTCCAAGGTCAAGTCCGTGAATTCGATCTTCTGGAGTGTCGCGGGCTGTGAGGATGAGAACCGGCAGTGACTTACCTTCTTTTCTCAGATTTTGTAGCACTGTCAGGCCATCCCTTTGAGGAAGGCCGATGTCTAATATGACGAGATCATAGGCATTGCTAAATATCGCAGCTTCAGCATCTAGACCATTCTTGGTGCTGTCAATTTTATGACCGCTATGCCGTAAAGTTCTAGATAATCCGTCTGACAAAAATTGATCGTCTTCTGCCAGCAATATATAAGCCATTGTTTCAGTCGCTCATTTTTGTTTGGTAGGCGGCAGAACCTTCGTAAGCGCAATAGTTCTTGCTGATTTTGATTGTAAACTGTCCGCTGCCAAACTGTTTATTGCAAAAGTATTTTTGGGGCCAAACATCATCGACCAGAGTACTTAACTGCAAATTCTCTCTTGTATTGAGCCGACTTGACGATCTAATTTTGATTTTGATTTCGATTGCGTCATGCGGCACTGTTGGGCGAACGACTGCCACCAATTCTCTAGTGAGTTGGCTGCCAAAGACTCCTTCATGGCATAGGTCCTGGTAGATTTTTCTTTGTCGCTCATTGTTAAACATTGAGCGATGGCATGGGCAAATGCTGCAGGATTGTGCGGATCAAGTTCGACGCAGCCGCTTCTCAGCTCGTTGAACGCTCCGGCACCCCTTGATAGCCCCAGTACGCCCGGGTGTGACTTCTGGCAAGCAACGTATTCTTTAGCGGTTAAATTTAAGCCGTCTCTGACGGGGCTTACAAGCATTACAGCGGCCTTGCTGTAGAGGCTGGCTAGTTCGCCTCCCGTCCTTGGTAGATCAGTCCAAACAAGAGGCTGCCAGCCACCAGTCGCTCTGTGTGAGTTGAGCGCGGTATAGCGCTCTTGGCAATTTTGCCAGTAGCGGTCAAATTCTGGCAGTCCTTGTCTAGACCTTGTCCCAAGTTGGAGGAAGGAAACTTTTTTTTGCCACTGTGGATATTTCTCAAAGAAACAGTCTATGGCGGTGAATCGCTCAGCCACTCCTTTTGTATAATCGGCGCGATCGACACTCAGTATTATTGGCATGCCCGGTGGTGTAAGTGCTTGTTGGCGTAGGCTTCCTAAATTTGCTAAGTCGCTCCAATGCTCGCTATCAATTCCTAGTGGAGCGCTTACAAATTTTGTAGAGTGTGATTTGTAGCTAGTTCTATCTATAAGTTTGATTGTGTGATCAGAAGTTTGCACGTTAAATTGGTGCATGTGATCAGTGACGAAATTGAAGAAATTTTGGCGATACTCTTCAGTGTGGAAGCCAACTACGTTGGCATGAAGAAGGCCTGTGGCTAATTCTGCCATGGCATCGACGTGTTCTGGTCTGACATATTTAGGCCAAGGAATGTGCCAGAAGACAAAACTTTCCGTTGAATGCTTTAGTAGGTTTGGCATAAGTGCAAACTGGTAGTCGTTTACAAAGAAGGCGTTGGCGTCTTTGTCTATGTTTCTAAGTCTGAATGCTATGCCTGAGTTAAAGGCCTTGTAGCAGAGTCTTTCTTGCTCACTGTAGTGGGCAAATTGAGGTAGATCATGCAAGACAGGCCAAAGAAAGTTGTTGCAGTACTTGTAGTGATTTTCAACGAGAATGCTATCGAGCACATAATTTGCGTCATCGCCCTCTGCGTTTCTGCAGATCAGGCGCTCTCCGTCGATAAACCACCATTCAGATGAGTTGCTTTCTTGTTCGAATATTTGTGTAACAGCGCTAGATACGCCGCCAGGAGCACTGGGCCCACGATATGAAAGTATTTGCACTGTGCACCTCGGTTAGCTCAACGCCTTTGCCTCTTGGCTTTGCGTTCTGTTTGAAGCCTCTGTATTCAGCATAGGGTGCGGTTTTTTCAAACGCGTTTCGCTCGCTCGACCTCGTTGGCGTTTCAAACGCGTTTCAGTTTTTGCCCGTTGGCAAATTAACCAGACATTTCACTTTCTTCGAGCTGCTTGCGAGAAAATAGAAACGTGTTTGAAACGCGATAATTTAATGATGGTGTTATGAGTCTGAAATCAAGGAAGCTGTTTGAGAAACAGTCTGAATATGTGGTTGATTCTCGGCCCCTCTGTCAGGGCCTGCCATTTTTGCTGACAGATTCAGCACATCCGCGGTTGGTTCTTAAGAAGAGCAATCATTTTATTGTGCTAGACCGCGAGGCTTGCATTCCTGCATGCAATACCCTCGGTTTTGGCTATTACCACAATGACACCAGGCATTTGAGCCAGTGGGAGATTCTTTTAGATGACGTATCTTTGTCACTTCTTTCGTTTGATGTGCAGAAGGGTTACGCCGGTAGCTTTCTGTATACAAACCCTCAGACTCCTACTCTTTTGCAGCAGAAAATCATGGTACAGCGCCAGATTGTTCTATCTGACATAGTCTGCGAGAGGCTCGTTGTTGAAAATTTCAGTTCTGAAGAAATTACCATTAATCTGCGCATCAAATGTCAGTCTGATTTTGCTGACATGTTCGAAGTACGTGGCTTGAACCGCCCTGAGCGTGGCCTGCGCATGATGCCATCGGCCGATCTTGAGGGCAGACGTGTGTTTCTTGGCTACAAGGGCGCTGATGGCGTTCTACTTGAGACAATTGTCGAATTTACTGGCCAAAAGCCAGATTTACTTTCTGAAGGAGAGGCTCTTTTTAATTTAGTTCTGCCCGTGAGAACACCGTGGGAGCTTGAAATTCGCATTTATACAAGAAGTAATGAGTCATCTGATTATGTGTTTGCCGATATAGGAGAAGACAACTTTCAATCTCAATTAACTGAGGCTGATAGGCAATTTATTGAGTGGCGCGGAAGCGGTGCAAAAGTTGCGACAAAGCACGAAATTGCTAATCTCACCATTGAACGTGGCTTGCGCGATATTTATATTTTGCAGCAGGAGACCCCAAGGGGCCCGGGGTTAGCGGCAGGAGTGCCGTGGTACTGTGCTGTTTTCGGTCGCGACAGTGCCATTGCGGCACTGCAGGTTATGCCGTTTTATCCTCAGTTGGCTCGTCAGTGCCTTGAAGTTTTAGCCGCCTATCAGGGTACGAAAACTGACGAATTTAGAGCCGAGCGGGCAGGCAAAATTATGCATGAACTGCGTCTAGGAGAGCTAGCCAGGTTAAATACTATTCCTCACACGCCTTACTATGGCACCATTGACGCTACCGCACTTTGGGCAATTGCTCTCGAGCGATATCTGCAATGGACAGGCGATCTGCAGTTTGCTGATAAGCTTTGGCCCCAAGTACAGCTGGCTTTGACTTGGCTCGATAGTTCTAGCGATGGATATTTATCCTACAAACGCGAGAGCCCACAAGGACTTGAAAATCAGGGCTGGAAAGACTCCGGCGATTCTGTTTGCCACCTCGACGGTTCTTTGGCTGTACCCCCAATCGCTCTTTGCGAGGCACAAGGTTATCTTTATGCTGCTCGTATTGCCATCGCCAGTATCGCTAGCATGCTAGGAAACTCTGAAATAGCTGCCAATTTGAGATTAAAGGCCCACAGTCTTAAAGCAAAATTTGTTAATGACTTTTGGATGCCAGACGAGGAGTTTTTGGCATTGGCTCTAGACTTTGAGGGCAAACAGGTCAAGGCCATTTCATCTAATGCTGGCCATTGCGTTTGGTCTGGAATCTTGGATGGTGAGCGGGCTACGAAGGTAGTCGATCGCTTACTCTCCCAAGATATGGACACTGGCTGGGGCCTTAGAACTTTGTCTAGTGATGCCTCTAACTACAGTCCTATGAGTTATCACAACGGTTCTGTGTGGCCCCACGACAATGCCATCATTATGGAAGGAATGCGAAATATTGGCCGCATTCGCGATGCCCATCAGCTCATGGGTTCCATGGTCGAGGTGGCTCAGCACCAGCAAGACTTTAGGCTGCCTGAGTTATTTTGTGGTTTTGAGAGAAGTGATTGGAGCAAGCCTATTGATTATCCCGTGTCGTGTTCACCGCAGGCTTGGTCTGCCGGAAGCATTTTTCAGATGATTAGTGCTTGCCTAAATTTTCAGCCCGATGCTGCCAATAATGTCTTGCGAATTATAGAGCCATGCTTACCTGACTGGATGGAGCAGGTGACAGTGCGTGACTTGAAGGTCGGAAAGAGTTCGTTGGATATTGCTTTCAACATCGCCAATGGTCAGACGTTTTGTCAAATTTTGAGAAAAAAAGGTGATTTGAAAGTGATCATCGAGACATAGGGCTACTTAGATGAGGTTGGAAGGATGCGTATAGCACAGTTAGCACCGCTTGCAGAAACCGTTCCCCCTAAGCACTACGGCGGTTCTGAACTAGTTGTCAGCTTGCTCACTGAAGAGTTGGTCAAGCGCGGTCATGAAGTAACTTTATTTGCTAGTGCTGATTCTTTGACATCAGGTCGTCTAGTTTCCTGCGCTCCTACTGGTTTGCGGCGAGCCGATGATATTCCGCCCACTCGCTGGTCTGCCTATGAACTCAAGTCTTTACTAGCCTTAGAGAGTATGCAAGACCATTTTGATATTGTGCATAGTCATATGGGCTATAGCGCCTTGTCGTTCTTGCGCAATCTAACTTGCCTGAGTCTTAGTACCAATCATAATCCTGTTAAAGACTACTGCTCTGATATTTATCTGAAGTTCCAGGAACTGCCTTTTGTTGCTATAAGCAATGCCTATAGAAGACTCAACTATCCTGACGACTTAAACTATGTAGCAACCATTCATAATGGTATCGATATTAGTGGCACAGTTGATCTGGCTCAGCCGCGACGCCATCTCTTATTTTTAGGCAGAATCTGCTCAGATAAAGGCACTGTTGAGGCCGTTCAAATAGCCAAAAGGCTCGGCATCCCTATAATTTTAGCCGGAAAAGTTGATGATAATGACCGTGAATATTTCGAGACGTTTGTGCGACCACTGATCTCTTTGCCAGACGTTGAATATGTCGGAGAAGTTTCTACAAGTGAGAAAGCGAGGCTTTACGCTAGTGCTATTGCTACAGTATGTCCAATCAAATTTGACGAACCGTTTGGATTAGTTTTTGCTGAGTCTTTAGCTGCTGGCGCTCCGGTCATGGCGCTGCGAAGAGGTGCTGCCCCAGAAGTTATAGATGACGGTAAAACTGGAATTGTATGCGATACGGTAGATCAGTTGGTCAACCGCTTTGGTGAGATTGAGAGTATGAATAGAACGACTTGTCGAGAAACCGCTAAGCTTTTGTTCAGTAAAGAGAGAATGGTCGATCAGTATGAAGCCCTCTACTATCAGCTATTGGTGAACCGTCAAGAGAAAGTGCTCTACGAGGGCTGTGTAGCGTGATCAAATATGAGTTAGATAATCGTTCCCTGTCAGAATCTACTAAAGACCTAAAGCCGCTTCTTGCTAAGCGGCCGCCTTTTTTGTTCTTAGATCGCGACGGCACCCTTGTTCCTATCGCTGATAATCCAAAAGATGCCATTCTTGGTGCAGCCACATCAAAAGTTCTTAGACGATTGAGTGCTCGCCTCTCTAAACGAGTTGCTATAGTCAGTGCTCGCGGCTTAAATATGCTGGCGACTGAGTTTGATTGCAATCAGTTCATTCTCGCTGGCAACTATGGACTAGAGATAAGCTTTCCGTCAGGTAAAAAGATCGTACACCCCGAAGCTCAGAAGGCGCTCTCTCTACTTTCTGAAGTGCGATTTGATTTGGCGCAAATGGCAGAACGAAATGCCCGGCTTATGCTAGATGATCATCAGTATTCATTTTGTTTGCACTTTCACAAAGTACCGTCAGAAGAGTGGCCGGTTATTTATAGACAGATAAATGAGCTCGAGCAAAAATATTGTTCATTGCAATTTAGGGCGCTGCCAACGAGTTATGAGATAGTGCCAGCGATTGAATGGAGCAAAGCCAGTGCTCTCGATAAAATAGTAGCGGAACTTTCCCTTAGTGCCGAAGAGTTTTTGTGCATGGCATTTGGTGATTCTTCGGCAGATGAACCCATGTTTCAATGGGTAAATCGCCATGGTGGATTGAGTTTTAATGTTGGGGGAAGAGCCTCTGCTAACGCTACTTCAACGCTCGATAGTTCTTCTGATGTGATCGAATTTCTTGAGGCTTTATTGGTGTTGAAGTGAACGGAGTTTTTGCTTGACCGCCGGTGCTTTTCGATTGAAGTGTTTTAAGATGATCATTTGTCGGTAGAGTACAGTCTGAGCTGAGTCTCGAAGGCTGTTGGTGTGACCATTACGTCGCCTGAAAAGGGGTCATCGTATGTCACAAGCAAGAATAAGTTGAGACAAATGACTAAACTGACGATTCCTACCATCACGAGTTGAATTTTTAAATTGTCGGCACCAAAAAAATAGGTGAAGACAATAGTGGAAGCGCCTCCAAGAATTAAGACTAACCAGAGCTCTGTCGGTAGTCCAGAATGAAGGGCTTCTACTCGCATGCGCCGATTGTCGCCTACCGATTCCATTGCTGAGAGCAGAAGCTGTTGCGCATTCGATTGGCGTTGTGTCACTGGTTCGTAGGTCGTGCAAGCCGTCCAGAGCTGTTTATAAACGGTCCAAGCTCGAATGCTGTCCTGCTTGGTAGTGAGCTTTGGCCATTCGTCGTTGACCACTTCAGTGGCATAATTTTTGCAGAGTGTGCGAATTTTGTCTCGTTGCGAGTTTTCCAAGCCTTCAGCTAATCTATAAACATTGCCTAGGGCTGACGCTTCCTGCTGAACTGTTTTTTTAGCGTCGCCGAATCTCTGCATGGCATCGGCCACCATGAAACCAAGCAGAACTGCAAACAGCATAGCCACAAATTGTGAGTACGGATCGCTTATGTCATGTTGCGTCTTCAGGTCTATGGCCTTCATCCAGCGACGCGCACCCAGCAGGCCGAGAATAGAAACACCAACAATGAGAATTGTTGCGAAGAGTCCAATAGCCATAGTCATACTTTTCTCGACCCTCCTGTTTCAATTCTTTGCCGTGTATTTCAGAAGCAAGGTTACCCGAATTTTCGATGTGATATCTACCTAGTGAAATTATTTGCTCTTCAATTCCTTAACGCTTACCGTTGTAATCGACCACCAAGGGCCTTTTGTTTGACCCCAGAACGCAGCCCAGTACCAATGGGAGACATCAGTATAGTTTTGGCCTTTGTCGTCAAAGATGCGTTCTCGTACTTCAAGGCGCCGGGTACCTTTTTGAGCGTCTAAAACATTCCAGTTGATGCCGGCTTGGTCTGTTTGACGAGGAAGATTGGTGATTTTGAAACCGCTTGCTCGATAGCAGTCTGCCGCAGGATGCAACTGCCTGGTGGCTTGGTTCACTCTCCGGAATATGATCGTTTGTTTGTCTGTTTGGAAAACTGCAATTTTCCCAGGAAAATTCCTGGCAAATTCTTCTTCGCTGCCAGAGAGAGGTACAGGTCTGAGTTTTTCTCCTTCATACACGGTTGGCCAGTTTGTTTGGTTGTCTCCTATTGCCACCTGTGAACCTGAGACTGTGGAACTTTGGCTGCCAATGCCACCTGCGAGTGTGGCCCATGAGTAAAAGGGAAGGAGCGCTGCTGTGGCGCAGGCAATGAAAAAGTATTTGTTTCCCGATCGTCCCCCCTCTGCTTCATTACCTTGTGGTGCCGACTGATCTGCGGCTGCACTGATTTCAAGGGTTTCATTTGTCAGGCTTTTTCCAATTGTCAGACTCCTTCCAAAGCGCTTGTCCACAAAGAAGAGAATTAGAACCACTAGCAAGAACGCTGCCACTCCTGTACCGGTGTGCACTGCCGTCTCGAAAAGCGAAGCGAATGACTGGTGAGCGAAGAACTGGTGGGTGAATAACTGTTGATCGAATAATTTGGGAATTTCCGCTGGTGCGGCAATTATTCCGGCTTCAAGGTAGAACAGTGAGGTGACCCGCAGTACATTGGCGAATACCGCTGAGGTTGTGGCTAATATCAGATACAGCATCGCTTGTGTGGGTTTGGAGTTTCTTAGGCTAAGCAGCACCGCTGCCATATAGAGAGCTGCCCAGAGCATTTTGATGCCGCTACAGGGTGCATCTATTTCAATCAGTTGGTTGTGCCAGAGCAGTGAAGTGCCTTGGGCAATTACAGGAAAACCATTGATGCTCAGCAGCGCTACTGCGCACTGAGCTACTACTAGGCGCAAAGGATAGCCAAGATAGAAGTTGAGCGAGGCCACTAGTGGTAGGGAAAGCAAGAGCAAGATCCATTGGCCGCTGTTGAGAGGCCGACGCAAGATATAGCTGAGAGCTAAAGCCAATGTGATTAGAGCCAGAGCGGCACTTATTAGTTTAGGGGCAAGAAATAGCGAAAGACCATAGAGCGCTAGCATGGCGGTGATGGTCGTGGGAATGGGTGAGGGCTTGGGTGTGGGTATCGATGTGTTTGTGGCTGTGTTTGTGGATGTGGGGATGGATGTGGCAGCGCTGGTTGCTTTTGATTGCTGGTTGGCAATTAGGCCAAGAAGCGTAATCAGTGCCACTATTCCTAGCGGTTCATCCGATTGATCACAAAGTCGTAGGCCGTACCAGAGCCAGACTGGCCAGAATGCTGCGAGCAATGAAAATATGATCAACTGCTTTGAGCCTTGCGCTTTTTGTTGTTCAACCAAGTGCCAGCAAATATCATCCCTATGATTGAAAGCAATATCCAGGTATCAGCTTCTGGTACTGGCTTGCCGTCTGCGTCAACTGTATCGCCGTTAGCATCTATGAAGTTACCATTGGCATCTGGGGTTTTGCTATTTGGTACTACATTAGACGCGGCATCTGATGACTCGTCAGCTTCACTGATCTCTGAGCCGTCGTCGTTAGGAGGAGCTGCGTTTTCTTTATAGTTGGGGGTCATTTCTAGTCTGAAATTCTTCTTCTGCACTAGCTTGTCACTGGCTCCGCCAGAGGCAGAGCCTTCGAACTGTGCCACGACTCCATTTGTTGCCCCTTGCAGTATGGGGCTGTCGGATTGACCTTTCTCTGCTTCTGCTTTCATTTGTTCTGCATCTTTGGCGCCGCCCATGGGTGACATAGCTATTTGCTTAGATTCTTCCATGGCGCGCATCTGCTCGTTGCTGTCCCGCTTCCCTCCGAAGCCATCTTGAGGTGAGTTAGATAGGCTCGCGGTTGGCGGTGCTGACGAGGCAGCTGAACTCAGAGAATTGAGTTGATCTACTTTTGATTTGAAATTGCGTTCAAGGTTGGCTTTAACGTTGAGATCTTCAGAGATTTTTCTTTTCAGTGCCCTGATCTCGCCCATCGGTTTGCGGAATCGATCTGAGAACTTAGTTTTAGGTTTGGCTACAGAAGCCAAAGTCTTTTCTTCGGGATCGGTAACTATGGCGCTTGATACGGGGCTTATGATTTGGAAGGCTTGGGCCAGCACGCCGGGCTCGGAGCTGCTGGCCTGCGTTGGGTTTTGCAAGTCTTCGGCAATTTTTTGGTTAGCCCAGATTTGCGCTAAGCGTTTGTCTCCAGTACCTCCAGGCAGAGCGCTGGGCAGTTCATCTGAGTTTGCTCCCTGGGTGAATACATATTCTGGCTCTGGGCTTGTGCTTGTATCTGTACTTGTGTTAGAGCAGGCATTAAAGAATGAGACTAGGTCGGTTTTTAGATCACCAGTGCGCTCAACTCTTACAAGGGACTTTGGGGCATTGACGCCATTTAAGAGTTCATTGGGTCCAGCCATGACTTGCATATCAAACAAGAGTGGACGTTCTGAGCGCTTCAGGCAAGCTTGAACATTTGCCGTGCTCTCTGATGTCATCGGTTGAGCGGCATGTATCCACAAGACTGACATTCTATTGGTCATAGCCGCCAGCGAAAGGGCATCGTTTAGGGTTGCCGAATCATCTTGGCCGCCCTCGCCTTTGATTGATTTTAAGGTTTCAGCAGCATTGAGAACATCCCCACTGTTGCCTTGTTGTAAGCCCGAGTATAGTTCGCTTGTTGTGTCTCCGACTACCTTGATTTGTACGCTCATAGAGGGTGGAACGGCTTTTATGGCTTCGGCAATTTGGGCGAAAGATTGCTGCATCGAGGCAGAACCGTCAATCACTATGAGCAGGCTGTTGATTCCGGGATAGCTAGCTGGCCGCAGATTGCGGGTGACTCTAAATTGACCAGGTAGCTGGTTGCCTTGGTATGAAATTGCTTTGCTGGCTGAATTTCTTGGGGCTGAGACAACTGCACCAAAGCAGGCAAGCTGGGCGTTTTCGATGTTGCCCTTAAGTTCGTATGATTGTTTTGTTTCATCTGGTACAACCGTATCGGTTTTCACTTCGTTTGCTTGCGCTACTTGCGCCTGAATGATCTTTAGCCCCCCGGCCGTGAGCGGTCCGTTTGATTTAATATCGACTTTGACTGGCGAATCAACCTGGAAGTTGCGCTCTAAAAATGCTGGCATCATTAATGACGCTTGCTTGTCTGTTGGTATAGACATGGGCGCGGCTATTTGTAGCTTCACTGTGACAGTCTGCCCTGGTTGCACTGGGTAGCATTGCACTAAAATCTGGTCGCTGCCGCAAGTGCTTACCAGTAGCGGGTCTTTCTTCTCCATTACAGCTTTTTTGTAGCGCGCTCTGGCTTTGCTGCGCACCATGATGGTGGCGTCACGTTCGACATTGTTGATGGTTAGTGTAGCTTTGGTTGTCACTGCATGCGGTGGCAACAGTATCTTTGCTCTGGCTTCACGATTGAATTTTGAGTCGTTAGTAAAGGCAATAGTCCAGTTGAGGCTAGCTAGGGCAATGCTGGGGTCGACGTTTCCTGTAATCTCTGATTGCGAAGCTGAAAGCCCTCTAGCGACTCCGCAAACTTCTTCGCCGGCTATGTCTGTATCGATATCAAATTCATCATCAACACCCGCATTGAGGTTTGCTGGGTCGGTAATCACTCCGGTGTGTTGAATGGTCGCCCGGGCGGCTTTGGGGATAGGAACAGAGTTATAGGGTTTGCCTGTGACCTTAAAAAATACTCTTCTGTTTTGATCAATTGTTGTGTGATGGGCGCTTTCGTAGAGTGATCCAAGAATGTCTGTAGCTTTGCCAGAGCGCTCATAGCAAGAGCGCAGCAAGACTTCCTGGCTGCCGTAACGCCTGAGCCAATCTACTCCAGCACTTGATTCGATAACGTTCTTGTCGGCTGCTTTGGCTAAATTGATTCTGGTCAAAGTCGATGGCAATTCAATGGCTATCACCATTACAAGAATGATCATGTGACCCATATGCTCAAACTGATGAGCATTGAAATATGTTCCTTTGCGGTCGGCTAGACGACAAACTGTTTTGCCTGCAATCAAATTACAAGGCACAGATAAGAGTGGCGCCAGACCAAGCAGACCAAAACCAAGAGCTAGTGCAAAGAAACACGATATCGGTGTCAGTGGCAGAAACATGAGAGAGTAAAGGCAGCTTACGCCCATGGCCATCCCGCTCGCTAGAGACATGAAGGCGTAGTGATTGGAGAGATCTTTGCGTGTGCCCAGCCAGACTAAGAAATTGCTTAGCGGTATCAGGGCGAAAAGCACAACGTGACTGGCTGTGGGAAATGGGTCAAAGAAATTGTGAGCGCAAAAATGGAAAGTAGTTTCAAACAACAATGCTATTGTCGGCAAAATGACGCCGCAGAATAAAAATAGCAAGCCGCGCTTTTTTACTTGTCCATGTTCAATTGGGTCGAAATGTTTTGGCGCAAAAGCTTTGCTTTCGGCTTTGCCCTTGTCTGGCTTTTTATCTTTGGACAATTGCGCGGGCTGAGGCATTTACATCTCCAGATTTCTGCTCTGAGCAATTAAGCCTAGGGTCCTGCCATTTGATATTCCCAAACCCACTACAATGTTAGCCGCCGATCAGAAACTTGAAACTGGGGAATATCCTGATCTGCGGTTTCTGCTACGTTTGTTTCTCAGTTGATGCTATACGATTGTTTGCAAAGCCAATTAAAGAGGGTTCGCGGTTGGAAATTATCGGCGGAATACTAGTTTTGATTGTTATGCTGATTTTTTCAGGCATAAAGGTAGTTAAAGATAGTAACCGGTTGGTTATTTACCGCTTTGGCAAAGTCGTAGCTACCAAAGGTGCCGGCGTGCACTTGGTCATGCCGATTTTTGAGACCGCAGAGACCGTCGATACGCGGGTGAAGGTGGTAGAGACTCCTGAGATTACTGCAACTACCCTAGAGCTTGAAACAGTAAGTATCTCGGCTGTTTGTATGTTTCAGGTGGGAGATGTGGCCAAGGCTGTTACCAAGGTTGACGATTATGCAAGTGCCACTGGCGCCGTCGTGCAGACTGCTCTGCGCACTGCCGTTTCGCAGAATGACTTGCCGACTTTGCAAACTGAGCAGAAGGGAATTAACAAAAGACTGAAGGCGCTGGCGGAGAAGCAGACTCGCGAGTGGGGTGTCAACATCAAGTCTATTGAGATCAAGCACCTTCAAGTTTTGCCCAAGCTAGCCGTAACTGAGATCGATGTTATCGAAGCGGAGGCATAGCCGTGCTTCGTTGCCGCTAGCAACCGTTTTGAGTTTTTTTGCTAGATTCTGCAAAACGGCGCAATTCCTTAATTCGATACTCGTTGTGGTGTGCATCTATTTCGGTCAATAGCTGACAGATTGCCTCGAACTCCTCCCAGCGATTGAGGCCAGCATATGCTTTTCCTAGAAATGAGCAGGCCGTCAACCATTCATGCGAGCCGTAAACGGAGCAGTCTTGTAAGTTGATTGCTAGTTTCAGGAGGTTGTTCCAGCTTTTTGCAGACGCTTCCACGCGGCACAATGCGTCTAATGCCTCCGTTGACTTTGGCGCCCATTCGAGCAAATTCATACCAATTTGTCTGGCTGAGTCATATTGGCCTAATAGTCGATAGATTCTAATTTTCTCGATCAAGGCAAAGATGTCTTGTGGATTGGCCAGTAAAAATTTCTTGTTGACATAAAGTGCTTCAGCGTAGTGATCGGAGGTCGCTAGCCAAAGGGCAAAAGAGCGTCTGCATGATTCAACTGACTCATTTGCTGCATAGTTCTCCACCATTTCCAAAAAACCTTGATGAAGGCTAAAGAATGCGCGATCAGAGACGCCGTCTCCCTTTCCTTTCGTAGTTGAGCGGCACTCGGGTGCTAGGTCTGCCAGGGCTAGTTCTATACCGCCGTACTCTGATACCCAGTCTAGAAGTTGTTTACACTCATTGGGATGTGTCTTCATGAGGTATTCGGTGACAAGCTCTTGTATCCAAATGTACTCCATAGATTCGGCATACATTTCTTTGCTGCTTAAGTCACGCACACTCCATCTAGGATGGTTCAATCGATTGGCCGCATCGAAATGATGAGCGACTTCGTGCAGAAGTGTGCCTAAAGAGTAGAGCTTCAGGTAGGGCGCTAAAAGCCTAGCTATTTTGTTGTCAGGCGCGTAGACCCAATTGAAGACAAAAATTCTGCCGCTAGCGGGGTAATAGCAACCGTAGCATTGTCCAGAAAATATTCCGGCCACGAACTCTGAACCGAATCTTCCAGTTAATGGATCTGGGTCGTTTTCCTCGATATCCTGATGTTCTGTTCCCAGGCACAAATCAATTGAAGTTAGGCCATCTACTGTTCCTGCGGGTAGCATACTTAGAATGGTTCTGACATCTTGCTCTGTTATTGAATGATGATCGTATTCACCTTCCTTGCTCACATTTATCGGAAGTGTGGAAATATTTGTGCTGAGATAATCATCGGGGCTACGTCGCCACTTGAGGTTAGTTGCTTTGACTTTTCTTTTTTGCCTGAGCTTCTCGCTTACTTCATCAAGGTGTTTTGTCTTTTCTGTTTTGTCAGAAAAATTCCAACGTGCTAGTTCTTCTAAGCTTCGAATGGTTGCGTGGTAACTTCGGCTCATAGTACTTTTCTTGTCCTAGTTCGGTGCGCTCGATGAATTTTGCTGTGGGCCTTGGTTGGTTCTGGTTGCAACTTGCTACTTGCCGTTCTCTCCGGGAGGAAACAAAGGCTCTTTCTTGCCTAGAAACTTAGGCTTGTGATCGGTCATCACATCAAGCCAGGCCGTCTCGGCGGCAAGTATTTCGCGGAAGTCGTACCAAGATTGGATCGAGCCATACGACTGTATGCCCGCATCAACTCCGGTTACTTCTAGGCCCAGTTTTTGCGCTAGAAACATGGCGCGGGGCAGGTGATAACGCTGGGTGACGAGTACTGCTTGCCTGACCTCGAAGATTTCTTTGGCGCGGTAAAGACTGTCGTAGGTTCTAAACCCGGCATAGTCGCAGGTTATGTCTGCAGCAGGAACGCCGTCTCTAACTGCCTCATCTTTCATAGCTTGGGGTTCGTTGTAACTAAGATGACCGTTGTCGCCTGTCATCAAAAGCTTTTTTACCTTACCTAATTTGTATAGAGTAGCCGCTGTGCTGATGCGATCTTTGAATTCGCGTGATCCAATTCCGGCACCAAATACAATGGCAACAGATGTGGGCGGAACTAGCTTTGCGTCGCTGTAGATTTTGTACGGCTGATTTTCTACTTCTTGGTAGATCGCAACGAGGCCAACTATTAGTAGAGCACTAACAAGCCCAGATATTTCTAGCCAGCGGCGACGCTTTGGGGCCGGAGTCGGTGCCGGAGCAGGAGTAGAAGTGGGAGCAGGAGTAGAAGCAGGATCAGGATCAGGAGTCGTGACCTGGTCGATCACGGCTGGACTGGCCGCAGTCTTATCGTCTGCAGCTTTGATATCAACAGCCTTTTCTGCTGCGACTTGGTCCGCTGGGGCTTGGTTCTGGTCAATATTTTCGGGAGATTCCATAGGCAAGGATTGTACCACTAGATTAAAAGTGCTTGACAACCGTGGCGAACATTGCTACATTCTGCGTTGAGGCAGTTTGTCTCCGGCATCCTTTTTTTTACTAAGACCAATTTACTAAGTCCATTTCAATAGGACCTGCGCACAAGACCTCGATAGTCTTTCGTAGCCGCTGCATATCTGCACTTTGATTGGTGCTGGTATCGCCAGTAGTGTTACGTCAGTTTTATTTTGGTTCGTTAGGCTATCCCACAATATTACTACTGGCTTTAGAGAGCCCTCTCATCTTCGCGAGGCAATATCATGCTGCGTATTCAAAAACCAATGTCAGATGGCCTGCGCCTCGGCGAATTGCTGATCGGTGCAGGAATTCTTACTAGGGACGCTGTTGAGGCAGCTCTCACCCTTGCTTTTGCCTCTAGACTGCCGCTCGGTCGAGTATTGGTTTCGACAGGGCAGTTGCAAGATCAGCAGGTCGACCGCTATGTTGCTGTGCAAAGGCGGGCTCGGTCTGGAGGTCTGGGTGTGCTTGATGCTCGAAGAGTGATTCAAGAAATGACTTGGGGTGCTGAGCACAATGAGGTTGGCCAACCGGAGAAACAACCAGAAGGGCCAGCTAGTCTTCTCATCGATTTGTTGGGGCAAGCCGGTGTGCTTACTAAAAATGAAATTCCATATGTGATGCGCTCTAGCATTGAAGCTGACATTACTTGTGGCCGTTTATTGCTCTTGCGCCGCCGCATCTCTCCTGCTTTCCATCGCTATTGTATAGAGCTATTGGTGCAATACCGCGAGGGTAAACTATCATTTGCCAAGGCTGCTGATGAGTGCCGTCGCCTCTATCAAGGTGGTGCTTATGTCGATCAGCAAGAACACTGTGGTGCCAATGAGAGTGCTCGCAAGCTGGGGCAACTTATGGTTAGAGCAGGGTTTATCAATGAAACTGAATTGTTTGATGCTTTGGAAGTAAGTCTCAGTTTGAATCGTAAGCTCGGTGAAGTTTTAGTTGATGCTGGCATAGTCGTGCAAGAAGTTGTTGACCTATGCGTGCAGATGTTGAAGCGTATATTGTCGGGCGAGGTTCGCACCGCTGAGGCAGCAGTTTATTTGAAGAGCCGTTATGTTATTAGTCAGCGACAGGGGCACTTTGCCAGTTAGACAGATATTTGGGTTTTTCCGTCACCGCAGGAGGTAGAAATGGCGTATTCGCTATAGAATATGTAGCAATTGCTTGCTCAGAACTAAGGCGTGTATGCTAAATCGTTTTCTTTTTAGAATAGCCAACGGAGCAGGTGTGCGAGCCCGGCCGGCCGGCAGAGTCAGATTTGCGGTCGCTGTTATCGGCTTTCTGCTTTTGACGGCTAACGCAGTGCATCCCTGCCGGGCGGATGATGAAGATACTCAAGTCAAAGCAATTCTCGATCAGTACTATGACGATCAGTTCGAGACGGCGAAAAAACAATGCAAGACTCTTTTGGCTAAGCATCCTAAAAACCTCACAGCCCGCTACTTACTCGGCAATATTTGTGTCAAGCTCAATCAGATTGCTGAAGCCGAGGCTGCCTACCATTATTGTTTGCGAGGTGGCAAGGATTCTTCTGAGGCAGTCCAAGCCTACCAAGCCCTTGAGCAGATCTACGAACAGCGTCGTATGGGTCTTCGTTCAACCGGTGGATCAAGTAATGGTCCGGCCCCTCCCCGCCCTACCGCTGGCACCAATCACAGCAGTGAAGAACGCGTTCAAGAAGAAACAGCTCGCTTGCAAAAGGACGCCAAAGACAAGTTAGAGGTGAAGCAGCGCACTCTCGATGATCGGATAAAGCAAGAACAAAGGGTCATGCAGCAGCAGATGGCAAATGCCCCTCGCGGCAGGCGGGCTGGTTATTTTAGGCAAGAGTATCAAGCCCAGGTCAAGGCCGAATATCAAGATCGAGTGGACCGGCTGAAAAAAGATTTCGAGCGAGAAAAGGACGACATCAATCAGGCCTGCCAGAAGCGCATCGATGGCCTGACGGAGTACCATAGCAGTATTGAAAATCGTAAGTTGAACCGGTAATTTGGGAATTATGATAGGTCCATGCTTCTCTTTTCTTCGAAATAGAATTTAAATGGAAACCATTTTTTATAGCGTTTTCTTTAACGGGAGGTCAGGCTTTTAGTATGTGGCTAAATTCGTTACATTTTCCTGATCTACTTAAGTTGAATTCAGCGTTATTATGCGTCCTCATAGTTGTGGGGGTGTCTCTGACTGTTCGACTCATGTTTGATCCTACTCTTGGATGCTCGGAGCTTCCGTATGCCGAGTTCACTGAGATGTTGGAGAGCGGGAGATCGTCGGAGCGAATTAAGCGCCTGTATTTACAAGCGGGACTAACCGATTTCTGGGGTCGTGATATTGCAAAAGTAGATCTGACGGATGACCCGAGTCGTCGCTATATGATTGTTCCGCCTGATTTCTATCATCGAATGTTTCAAGATTGCTGGCACAAAAAATATAGTTTTCGATGGGCCAATATTTGCTTGGATGCCACGCCGCTTATACAAATTTTTCTGTCATGGGCTTGTAGCTTTGTATTGATTGCTTTGGTACTGAATTTCAAGCGACGGAGACGGGCCAAAGTAACATGATCGGTCATGCTATACTTTCCGCCAGGTAATCAAGCTATTTCTTACGGTATCTGGCACCATCCATGGTGCCTTGGAGAAGCGCATCATGACTATTGAAACTGCCCAAGCACCGAAGTACACCCTCGATAAATTCAACGGCACCAGTAGTAATTTTACTAAGATGTCTCAGCCACCAGATTCTAATGGCGCTGTAGGTCCATACCACTATGTTGAGTTTCTAAATGGTGTGTTTACTGTTTACGATAAATATTCGCACGCTAAGCTTGCTCAAATTACCGATCAGCAATTTTGGATTCAGGCTGGCATACCGCAACCAGGCTCTCTAGTTGACCCGCGCATACTTTACATTCCGAAAGCGGGGAAGTATGGGCACGGCCAGTGGTTCGTTGTGCAGCTACGCTTCGGGCAGGCCGTTTATCTGGCTTGCACTGATCCTGCCCACCCTAACCCGAGCCCGCTTCCTGGGGGCTGGAAAGCCGCTCGGTTCGATATGCGAGGCTGTGACTTTCCGCAGGTCGGCTATGACGGCAGAGGGATTTACTTGACTGTGCAAACGGCTGTGGGTTCTGAAGTGAGTGACGAATCTGAGCTAAGTAAGGAGTTAGAGCTAAGTAAGGAATCAGAGTCGAGTAAGAAATCCGAACCAAATGCCATACCTGAAAAGAGCGGACAATCTGAAGCGGTAGTTGCTGGCGCAGGACGCTGGTCTCAGTTTGTTTTTATACCGCAAGTCTCTGCACTTGCATTTCCTCCAAACGTCGGTCCAGATAGTGGCATCAAAATCTTCGATCCGATGGACCCAGAAGTATACGGAAACGGGCTCTACCCGGTTGCCGACTCGACAGGCTCGGCCTGGAAAACTGCAACGTTTGTTTGCGCCAACAACCAAACATTGCATCAGCTGTCATACGTGAAAATGCTCACCGAACAGCGGGTGATTGTTAATCATTCCAGCATTGAGGTTCAGCCGTGGGAGTTCATGGGCTTCACCTACGTTAAGCAACCGGCTGCCTCGGGAGCCCTTAAGGTAGCATTCTACTCTTCAGATCTAGATGCAGCGCCTGTGAGTGACGGGTTTAACGTGTGGCTTACTCACACAGTGAAGAAGTTTGGAAGTCTGGCTGTACGCTGGTACCGATTAGCCATCGATCCTATTTCTCGCGATCTTAGTCTGGCGAACTGGGGTGAGCTATCGGATCCTAAAGGCCATTACGACTACTTCAATGCGTCAATTGCATCATTCGGAAAAGACGATTACACAGTAGTGTGTTTCTCCCGCTCTGGTGACACGACGACATCAAGTGATCCTAATGATCCCAACTGCGGAAATCTTGGCGCGTACGCTGCAATCATTCGCGAAGATGGATCTGCGCCGACTATTGTGCCAATTGAAAGCGGGAAGTCAAATAACTTTCAACCCCTATCGAAACAGCAGTACAATCGGTGGGGCGACTTTTCGACTATATGGCGCGATACCTGGGACCAGAAATCACGAAGCATGTGGCTGATCAATCAATACGTGGCGCAGGGTGGTGAATCATCAGAATGGTGCGAGGTGATCGCCAATCTGCATATTGATCCGCCTCAGTGATTTTGATATGTGGTCGCTGCTCTAAAAGGCTTAAACCGCCACTCAAAATCAGGAGCCTACATCTAGCCTTCCTTGACGTCCATTCCCAAGAGTGTAGCGAAGTGTCGGCCCAGCATTGCCGCTTGGTCTGAATCAATTATGGCTCCTTTTAGATCAGCTGGATGAGCTTTGATTCCCATGATATTTGATGAGCGGAAGTCGGCTCCTGTCAATTTAGCTTCGTAGAACTCTGCCTCTTGTAGATCGCAGTCTTTGAATATTGCGCCCTCTAAATTGCAGTAGCGAAAATCGGCGCCACGAAGATGGCAGCCTTGAAATATGACACGTTTAAAGACGCTGTCGTGGAAGTGAACCAGTTCTCCTGTGCAGCTCTGCATCAGTAAGTCACCGATGTCAGCGTCTGTGATATGCAAGCCTGTGATTTTGCAATCAATCATTTCAACGCGAGTAAATTTGCTGTCTTGAAACTCAGAGTTTGACAAATCGCAGGTTTCGAAGCGAATGTCTACTAGTTTCGACTTGGCAAGATTTAGTGCTGAGCAGCGCACCAGCTTAAACAAGCTTCGTTCAATGGTAACGCGCTCATATGATTGGCCGATCAGGCTCTGTCCGTTTAAGATAAAGTCACCGTATTCGGTATCGTCAGCTAATTCAAGGCTGCTGAGTGGGGCGGTGGTTTTTGCCGGAATTGCCGGTGGTTTAACCGTGACTTTACTAGTCACTTTGTTAGTCTCTTTACTAATCGCTTTATTTGTTTTGGAATTAGTTTTGCTCGAATCCATTGTCGTATCCGTATGTGCTGTGCTTAATTGTTTTACCTGAATCGACCAATGTTTTGACAATAAGGATACATTGGTCGGTCTAAGATGTTCTCATGTAAACGGCTTACGCGCAGGAACAAATATGAAATTGCTTCAAGTTTTCTTTGCAGTATTCATGGCAATTACCTCTTCAGGACCTCTAGCGCTTCAATGCCGTGCTGACAATCCACCGATACCTGAAATGAGTCAGCAACAGAAAGACCGGATAACAAAGTTGTTAGAAGATATGCATCGCGCTCATATTGTCGCTAATACTCCACCTGGGGAACTTTTCGATAAGTATTTGCAACGAGATCTCGATTCTTGTTTTACAGAGAGATTGGGTCGGAAAGTTCGAACTACTTATGAACTCTTGCAGAAGGATGCTATTCACATTGGTGTCGGCTATCCCTACTACTATATCTGGGTCAAGATTTTTGATGACAAGAGTGGTGAACTGCTCGATCAAGGAATGACCAGCGCCAAAGCAATGGATCAGAAAGACTTTGGCATAGGAAGTAAGCTCAATCACGCAGAAGAGATTATGAAAAATCTAGGGTTTCCTGACTTTTTTCCTGACAGCCTCTGTCTTGCTATTTTAGGTCGGGCCGCTGTTGTTCAGGCTGCTAATAATGTCAGCAAGGCTCTGCATATGAACAAGTAAGGTGCGCTACTGGTTACCTTTTTGAATCCACCCTGAGGTCGTGCGTAATCAACCAAGAGGATGATGGCACCGATGCGGTAAATTGATATTCTAAATACATCAAAGACGCCCACCCCAAGCATGATCCTCTTAAGGATTTGAATTTCGGAGAATGGGCGTCTTTCCTTTTGGGGTGTTTTTATCTCTTACATCTGGGGTTTTGCCTTGAAAACAATCATTGAGCCTTTTCGCACTAAAGTAGTGGAAGCGATTAAGTTTACAACCCGCTCAGAGCGAGAAGAGATACTCAAGAAGGCCGGATACAACCTGTTTCAAATCAGAGCCGAAGATGTAATGGTTGACTTCCTCACCGATAGTGGCACCTCTGCCATGTCTAGCGAACAGTGGGCTGCACTTATGCGCGGTGACGAATCATATGCTGGCTGTTCCAGCTATTTTCGCTTTGAAGAGGCTGTGCAAGAAATCTTTGGCTTCCCCATAGTCATTCCCGTGCACCAAGGAAGAGCGGCAGAACGTCTGCTCTTTGGTGAGCTTGTAAAAGCAAATCATATAGTTCCCAGCAACACCCATTTTGATACAACCAGAGCCAATATCGAGTTTCTCGGTGGTGAGGCAATTGATTTGCCTTGCCAGGAAGCGAAAGACTTTTCCTCGACTTTTCCGTTCAAAGGAAATATGGATATTGAGGCGCTTAAGGCGCTGCTTAAAACAAAAGGTGAATCAATTCCCTTTATCATGGTTACGGTTACCAATAATGCCGTTGGCGGTCAGCCGGTTTCGCTCGAGAATGTGAGAGAAATCAGTCAGCTGGCCAAACAGTTCGGCAAGCCTCTCTTTGTTGATGCTGCTCGGTTCTCCGAGAATGCTTATCTGATCAAGCTGAGAGAGCCTGCCTACGGTGATAAGTCTATCGGCTATATTGCGCGCGAGATGTTTGCTCTGGCTGATGGTTGCATGATGTCGGCCAAGAAAGACGGTCTAGCGAATATGGGCGGCTTCATCGCTTTGAAAGATGAGGCACTGGCAAATTCTGTTAGAAACAGGCTGATTATTACAGAAGGCTTTTCTACCTATGGCGGCTTGAATGGCCGTGATTTGGAGACAATTGCTGTTGGTCTGTATGAAGCGATGGATGAGGATTATCTCTGCTATCGCCTCGCTGCGGCGAAGTATCTAGCCAGCGGTTTGAGTGATGGCGGAATTCCTGTGGTCGAGCCGTCTGGTATGCACGCAGTTTATATTGACGCCAAGAAAATGCTGCCGCATATTGAGCCGCGTTATCTACCGGGGCAGAGACTGGTCTGTGAGCTTTATTTGGAGTGCGGGCTGCGCTCATGTGAGATTGGCACTGCCATGTTTGGTCACACCAAATCAGATGGCAGCCAGGAGCCCGCCAGGCAAGAGTTGGTGCGGCTAGCCTTGCCCCGTAGAGTTTACGGTCAGAGTCATTACGACTATGTGATTGAAGCCTGTCAGCTAGTGCAGGAGCGTAGTCAGTCGCTGGTTGGCATGACCATTGTCAGTGAGCCACCTTTGCTCAGGCATTTTACCGCCAGCTTCGCGCCGGTAGAGCCAGCTGAGTGCAAGCCTTTGGAGATCGCAGGGGTAAGTCAAAAGTAAAGGGCGTAGAGCGGCCTTACTTCTTCTCTTTGCTATGCCCTGCACAGCATGCGCCCACAGGTTGGCCATTTTTGCCTAGTATAGGCTTGCCAGCGGAAGTAGCAGATTTTGCGGAAGTGGTTCCCGGTTTACCGCTTGCACTTTGTGACGTTCCAGCGCTGTTGCCAGCTGGCGTAGGGCTGCTCTTTGCCGCTGCACTCCCTGGCTTGTCCAAGGTCTTCACTGTTCCGGGCTGCCACAGCCTGTTTTTGCGATACTTCTGAATCACCGCCGTTGGCTCATCAAAGGGATATTCCTTCTCAAACATGATGTCGATGGCTTGCTGAATCTGTTTCATGGATTTGCCTTCGCGCTTCATTTTCAGCGCTATGAGCGCTTCTTCTTGGCAGATGTGGCAATCGACGCCGTGATCGGTAGTGAAGCAATCGAGCAAGCTGTCGTGATCATCGGTCATGTCGCAACCGCAGTAGCAAAAGAGCTTGGCGCAAATCTCGGGGCAGAGTTGAGCGGCGGCATAGCCAGATTTGGCGTGACCGAAGAATTTGTTGGGGTCTAAGACTGGTGGCTCGCCGGGAACGCTGGGCTTGTCGCTAGGATTACCGCTTGGTTTGTCGTTGGGGCTCCCGCTTGCCTGAGCACTGGATTTGTCATTGGGATTGACGCCGGTCGCTTGAGTGGCTGCCTCGGCGTTTGCGGACGTTTTTGCTTCCGGCGTTTGACTGGCTACAGGTGCTGCCGCTGGCTTCACAGCCGTTTCTGCCACAGCTGAAGTGGTCGGCCAAGCAAGTGTTGCCGCCGTAAGGGAGGCGAGCAGCAGTAACTTGGCTGAAGTGGACATAGATTAACTGGACCTCAGATTCCGGCCTGTTCCAGGCCAACTATGTAACAGATTATAGATAATGACGGCCGATATTGCTGCGATGTTGCGCTATTGCTTCGCCAGCTGGGGTCTTTTACCATGTTTTTCAAGAGGATTTGTTATCATGAGCAATCTGGTAAGAGATATAGAAAGTGACTATGCAATACGACGTAGTGGTTATAGGCGGCGGACACGCCGGGTGCGAAGCAGCAAATGCCAGCGCCCGCATGGGTTTGAGCACCCTGCTATTAGCTGTTAATCTCGACACAATTGGCGCTATGCCATGCAACCCAGCCGTTGGTGGTCCTGGCAAAACCCATCTTGCCCGCGAAGTTGACGCTCTGGGCGGAGTTATGGGCATTGCCACCGATGCGACTTATCTACAAATTCGCATGCTCAATTCTAGCCGCGGCCCCGCGGTGCAGTCTCTGCGTGCTCAGTCAGACAAACGCGAATATTCCGCTTGGATGAAAGAATACATGGAGTCATTGCCCAATCTCACTTTGAGACAGGGCATGGTGAAAAACCTCTTGCTCACCGATGGCAAAGTTTCAGGTATTGAGCTTGCTTTCGGCGACCAAATTGCTTGTAAGTCTGCTGTACTCTGCGCTGGAACTTTCCTCGAAGGCACAATCTGGATTGGCAAAGAAACAATGCCAGCTGGCCGGGCCGGTGAATTTCCTGCTGTTGGCTTGTCTGCTTTCTTGCGTGCGCTCGGCTTCACCACTGGTCGCTTAAAAACTGGCACACCTCCGCGCATTGATGGTCGCACTATTGATTATTCGCAATTGCCTGTTGTACCAGGTGATGATCAGTTGCAGTTCTTCTCATTCCTGGATAAGCGGCCTGTCTTGCCACAGATTCCTTGTCACCAGACTCGCACTAACGAGAAAACTCATGAACTGATTCGCGCTAATTTGCATCAATCGCCTATGTATTCAGGAATGATTCATGGCGTGGGGCCACGTTATTGCCCATCCATTGAAGACAAAGTTGTGCGCTTCGCTGACAAAGATAGCCATTCTCTATTTTTGGAGCCAGAAGGCCGCTCTACTTACGAGGTCTATCTTCAAGGCTGTTCTACCAGTCTGCCAGTGGCTGTGCAACACGATATCGTCCATTCACTACCTGGCTTAGAGAACGCATCGATGGTGCGTCCAGCCTATGCTGTGGAATATGATTATCTTCCTGCCATTCAATTCAACCATGCTTTGATGGCTAAAGATTTGCCTGGATTCTTCGCTGCTGGTCAGATTCTTGGTACGTCTGGCTATGAAGAAGCTGCCGCTCAAGGCATCATGGCTGGTATCAATGCTGCTCTCTATGCCCTTGATCGCGAGCCCTTTATCTTGCCTCGTTCATCTAGTTACACCGGCACTTTGGTTGATGATTTGGTTACCAAAGAAATTGGCGAACCTTATCGTATGATGACGTCGCGTTCTGAGTATCGGTTACTCTTGCGTCAAGACAATGCTGACATGCGCCTCACTCCACTTGGTCGCGAAGTTGGTATGGTCGATGATCATCGTTGGGAATTATTTGTCGCTAAACAAGAAGCGATTGATACTGAGAAAAAACGAGTCAAGTCAGTGCGCATTCATCCCAACCCAGAGTGGGAAGAAGCGCTTGCACCCTACGATGAATCGATGAAGCAGTCGGCTACTTTAGAGGAGCTGTTGCGTCGTCCCAAAGTTCCATATTCAATTATCAATAAGCTTGCTCCTGCATCAGAAGAAGGCTTTGCTTTTGGATTAGAAGTTGAAACTGACATCAAATATGCTGGTTACATCGAGCGTCAGCGCTTGCTTATTGCTCAGACTGAAAAGCTCGATGGCTTTAAACTTCCTGTTGATTTCAATTATCTGGCGTCAGACCATTTGTCAAAAGAAGCACGAGAGAAATTGAACAAAATTCGCCCTATGACATTAGGTCAGGCTTCGCGCATCGGTGGTGTCAGCCCTGCTGATATCTCAGTATTGATGGTGCTTCTGGAGCAACAGCGTCGAGCAGATAACGCTCGCGATAAGGCTGGCGTTTCTGTTTAAGACTTTTATGCCTGCGAGATTCTGTGTTGGTGGAGCCGCTCTGGCGCTCAGTGTTGCTGCGCTGCCATTGCTCATGGAGCTGTCATTTCAGCAAAGTTCCTCCCAAGAATTTTTCGCGCTTGCAGCACAAGCTCAAGAAAAAGCCACCTTCAAATTGTCTGGCGGAATTTCGCACAGTGATTCACTGGAGCCCCTGCCAGTGAGCGAAAGAGTTGGTGCTGCTCTGGGTGGTAATCCTGCCGCCACTGTTCCATCTAATATTCCGCCTTCGAATACTCCACCTGCCAATACTCCGCCTGCGCTGGTTAATCCTTATCGCAACTCGAATGCGAGCAGCGGAATCACCCCTGCGGTTACCAGCCCTGTAAGAATGCAGCCTCAAGTACCGCCGCCCAATCAACTATATTATTCGCGCACCCCTCATATCGATCCCGGCCAAGCGCTTTATCGAAAGAGGCTGCGTGAGGCAGCGGAACAAAATTTGCTAGCTACAACGTCAAGACGGCCGACTCGGGTGCAAATCAAGGTTCCGTTTTGGTTAGCTGGCCAGTGGCAACGTACTGAAACCAATGAGCTATCGCGCAAAGAATTGCCGAGCGGCAAAGAACTTAAAGCAGTTGGCAAACAAGTTGCTCGTGTGACTGATGTCTTTGGTACCTACAAAGATAGGCGCGGCAACGTTTTCATGATTGTGCCATTGGGCGCAGGCGGTGCTGTTGATCGTGGCTTTGCCGTCGACTATCATCGCGTCAAAAAGTACGAGATGATTTTAGATGGTAAGAATTCGGCTGTAATTAAAGTGCAGGCCAGCCATCAGGTCGTAAGCAAGAAAGACAAGAGAGTGGTCGAGGCCTATCAAGACGAAGAGCTTAACCGCTACACCTTGATACGCGATGGCCTGGTGAAGAATGATAGTTCGGTCAAGGTTTTTGACCAACTTGGGCAACCAAAATTGATTACTCGCGCTGTTTCTACCGAGCGCCGGGTAAAGAGAATATGAATGACCAACAGAATTTGAATGACAAAGAGCGTATGAGTAAGTGCAAGTAGAAAGTGCTGTTAGAAATTGAAATTAGAAAGTCGTGGGATTTGTATGGTTACTGAACAGTTAGGCTTCGATGCAATTAATTTGCGCCTTGAGGGCTGGACTGCCGTGCACGCTGATAGCCAACGGCGGCAGTGGATGCGAGATGCTGAGGGCGATGAGTTTGCCAGCACGCTCTTGCTCACCTACCAGCCCGAAGCGCTTGAGGGCATTGATTTAGACGACCATGTGGGTGTGCGCAAGGCCGTGCGTGAAATCGCTGACGGGGCGGGCCAGATTATGGTCTCTGTCGATGTTGTCGGAGCTGCTGGAGTGCCTGCCTTGTGGTACATACTGAAGCAGAATCAAGCACCCAGCGGCATGGTCTATTCTGGCTGTTTGATATTGCCATTCACTAATAGTTTCTTTACCCTGCAATTGATGTGCATGGAGACCGGTATCACTGGCATTCGCGAAGCGATCGTCATGGATCGCTTCATTGCTTCTGGTGTTTCTATCCGCGAATTATCTGAGTCAGCAACGCGCTTTGAGCACGGCACAGCCAAAGGGCACTATTCTCCTGATGCCCCTGAGCATGATGTGCAATTCCCTAACCATCCGCTTTCACGAGTACGCCGTTATTTTAGAGACGTTCTCTCGGTGCTATCGATCAAGGGTGTTTATTGATGAATTTCAGAAATATCTTTTTTATGGATGCAGAGTACGTCAAGGATATTGTGGATGAAATTGAGCGTCACTATGAAGATTGTCTAGCGCGTGGCTTGGTAAAAGATGCGAAGTTTTGGAAAATGTCTTTTGAGCATATCGAATTGTTGTTTCCTTTTGGTGTGGTTAACTGGTCCGAGGTGCGATTATTGCGAATTCGGGAAAAGTTGAATCGTTCGCGATTTAGGACTGATCCCGCCGTTGTGTTGGAGAGACAGAATCTCGAGAAAGAATTGCGCGAGCTAGAAAAGGCTAAGCAGGTTGATCGCAATGTCTGTGTGCTAGCGCGTTGCCTTCTACTGGGTTTAACTACGCTTGGAACTGTTTTTGCTGGCTTTGAAGGTCTGATTTTAGAACCAGAAGGAATTCTATCGGTAGCTGCCTGCTGGAGTTTGGTTTTGTTTCTCTGTTGGATTTATCGGGATGAAACTGGTATTACAGCAAACCCAAAGTAAGGTCGTCGATTAGTTTGGCTCGCGCTATGGCCTTTGCTTGCATCTCGTTCAAAAGTTTGAAATGAGAAATTCTATAGATCATTCCATGGTTTTGGCCATAGCGATGGTTGTTATTTAGCTCGTTTACTGATTGGTCGAGGAAGTGCAATCGTCTTAAAATTGCTTTGGTCTGGATTGGCTCATTGATTCCCAGTATTTCCTTTGCTTCCTTCATGCCATCGTTGGAACCTGTGGCCTTGAATTCGGCGATCCTACTTTCGATCGCTTGGTTCACGTCACCTGCTGATGCTGACTGTGGCAACTTCAGTATATTTCTGCACACTGGTAGCCAAGTCAACTCGGGAGGTGGAATTAGTATCTTTCCAGTTGGTGAGACTTGAGTTCGGCGGTTTTCTAGTTTGTAAATCGCGGAGTCTAGCTCGCTCCAGCTTGCGCACTCAGTTGCTGTTGCATCTGTAATTAGTTCTACATAGTGATTTAATTCGAATAGATACTGTCTGGTGGTGTTCGTCCAGTTTGCAGCAGCTAACAGTGCAATAACAGCAGCTATTGGTAGCAATTTTGATTTTTCAATACTGATCAGTTCATGCATTTCTATCTGTTCCGAGAGGTGATAGTGCTAGAGCAAATGGAAAGTCAGGTCTGTACACATTTTTCGACCTCAGCAGAAGCATTCTGACTCCATTCCAAGGCTCAGGCAATGGTGCCATTCCCAATGCGTCCGCCTCGCTATCAATGCCTTCCTTCATTCGTGAACGTAGGCCCAGTTTTTGATCGGTTGTATGGCACCGCCATAGTCATGTTTCGGATATTTTTCTGTTGGCAAATAGTAAAAAAGGTCCCAGTTTGCTATACCCACTGAGCACGGCACACTAAGCTCCCACTGGGCATCTAACCCTGGATCTATCGGTGACACTTTGTATTCGTAGTCTGGGTATGCGCCCATGCCGGTGTGGGGAACCTCACTAATATACTTAGGCACCAGTAATTCTAGTTTAGCTGGCGGCCGACCGTGTTCTTTTTCATAGAGTGCGATTGCAGCGATAAGCGGCCTGGAGCGATCTGCCAAGTCTTCAAACTGCTTTGTTCTAATGGCAAATCTACCTTTTAGACCGCAGAATACGAAGACCACAACGCAGAGACTAATCAAAGGTGTTTGTAGGGCTTTGCGGCGATTGCTACTAAACGCAAGTGCAAATAGTGATCCGATCACAATGACAATGCAAAGCAGAAAAAGCATGCCGGTGGCCATCATCATTAGTTGGTTTATGGAAAACGAGATGCGGCTGTCGATTGGTGAGCCGAGTAGAAGCTGGCTGAGAATTGGCAGGCTGCCCAGAGTCATCGAACTTGCAATCAGCATAGTCAATCCAGATCGACTCAATATCGGTTTTTTGACTGCTTGCGGCGCTAGCATTTTATTCACCAGGAACTTTCAATCCCGCCAGCTTATAACTATAACTCAGGCTAGACCCTAGTTCTGGTCTTTCATGCATGCCAGCATTTTTCGCTGCGATATTTGCTTTAGCAATTATTTGCTGTAGATAAGGCTGGTAGGCCACGCCTTTATTTGGTAACACTGAGCCAACAAAAAAATTGTCTGCTAGTGGAACGATAATGTCTGCAACCGTGTGCTCATAAGGTTTTATAGCATGAGATTTGGAGATATCCACTAGATTGAAGCGCTTGCCGATCGGATCGATCAGAATATTTCCTGGCTTCGATGGGTCGAATTGCAGGCCATGTTTCTCCACTGCCATCATTGTTCTAGCCAACTCGTCGTAGGCTGACTGCGGTAGCTCGGCACTGGCTTTTACACCTTTGGCAAAAGCCGCTTCAGCTGCTTCTGGACCCATCTCTCGACGCGCCTTGGCCCCTGGTGCACCGGCGGCGAAACCATCTTGCTTTTTGAGAATTTCAAAGTCGCCTAGTTTGGCGACAGGCTGCCCGACATTGTGACCAGGCATGAAGTCTGCCACTTCTTCAATCTTGCCAGTCGGCGGTTTGCCTTTGGCAAACTCTGGCACTTTTACGACAAAGTCGTTGGTGAAATCTAGTTTGTACACTGCACCATTGCTGCCGCGACCAAGGAAGTTCTCTTCTTTTACCGAGGCCACAATGTTTTGCTCTGTGGCTTGAGCACCTTTCATTTGTGCTGACAGTTTTTCGAAGGTGTGTGGAGTTGTAACTGGCGCTTCAAGATGCTTGGGCGCTCCGACTTCTGGTTTTGGGCCTGATTCCAGCTTCGCACTAGATTCGGGCTTTGCTCCCAGCTCCATTTTCTTGCCGAGAGCCATTCCTGCTCCCATTTCCATGCGCGCTAACTTGGAGCCCACACCAAATCCGGCAAAGCCTGAAGCTGCCATGACGGGATAATCAAAAGCCATTCCACCCAGCGAATTGCCCAGCTGCACTTTGTTGTGTTCGAGGGTACGTGGGTCTTTCCAAACTTGATAGGCGGGCACGCCTACTTTTGTGCCGATATCAACTGCTGCTACCGCACCAAAGATTTTTCCTGCATTTTGGGCGGCGCCTTCGACGTAAGGCGCTACTACTTTTCCAAACACCTGGGGCTTCTTCAAGGCCACGGCAAAGGCGGCACCGATGGCAACGCTTGCAGCCACTTCCACCGCAGTATCGTTTAACTTGTCGCCAGTGGCGTCTTTGGCCCTGTCTACGAAGGCCTGAGGGGCACGCTTGAGCGCTCCTAGAAGCAAGTTTGCTTCACTAGATAGCTTGTTTGCCGTTGTTTGCTCAGTTGTTGCTTGTGTTTCTCTGGGCGCGCCAACTTCTGCCGTTTTTGAGTCGGCTTCGCGGCGCTGTTCGTTTCCGTGGGGTAGCTGCGGCAATTGTGGGGCCTATCTGAGCTTCCGAAAGGAAGTTCAAGTTTTCGATCGTACAAACTACTCTAACAATTAAAAAGGGCAGCGACAAATTAGTTCTTTGCCCCTGCCCTATTCGATTTTTTGGATTGTGAAGTCTCGGGTTTTGCCCTTGGGTAATTACTTGCGCAATTACTTGAGCATTTCCTCAGCGCTTACTTACAGCGAGATTGTGTAAGCAACCGCTTTTTGTTTCTGCTTAGCGCTGATATCTACAGCCAAGTCTTTCGAGTTCTTCACTGCTGTTTCTAGCGATTCAATTACTTCTGAGTACTTGCCGCTAGCTGCCGAAATAGAAGCTGATACTGCTGCAGTTGCCGGTGCAACTACTGAGGCCATCGCAGGAACCATTTCTGGTAGAGATATCGGAGCTACTACAGGAGCTGCAACAGGAGCCACAGCTGGCTTGTACTTAGAAGCGATTTCCATCATGCGTTCGTGAGAAACAACGTTCATGCGGGTAACCAGTCCAAGTTTTTTCATGACTACAAGAATCATGTAAGAAACGTCCAGTTCCCACCAGGCCATACCGCTTCTAGCAGAGCCAGGAGCTGCGTGGTGGTTGTTGTGCCAGCCTTCGCCCATAGCCAGTAGGCCTACCCACCAGACGTTGACGCTGTCGTCGTATCCGGCATAGGTCTTGTAGCCCCATTTAGGCAAGTGGCAAAGTACGTTGAGCATAAGTGGAATTTGTTGCACGGCCAAACCGGCTAACAGACTAGCTAACGCTGGTACCCAGCCGAAGGCGGCTAAGATGGCAACGCGGAAGAGCAAGTTGAGTGCATAAGAAAGTGTGTGGGCTTTGCGCCAGTTTCCACCCTGTTCGAGGAAAGCGTAGATTGGATCGTTGATCAAATCTTTGGCTTGAACGTTTGGATCAATGTGCGATGGATAGCTCATTTTGGCCAACCAGCCAAGGTGAGCGTAGGCGACACCATAACGTGGTGAGTGCGGATCTAATTCTGTGTCTACGTGGTGGTGATGGGCACGGTGCATGGTGCTCCACCAAATTGGCGAACCTTCAAAGGCTAAGAATCCTGGTAAGACCCAGAAATATTCCACCCATTTAGGGCAGCTATAAGCTCTGTGAGAAAGACCGCGATGGTAGCCGAGGGTAATGCCGCAGGCGTGCCAGACGTAGAAGGCAGCAAACAATAGAATGAATTCGAGCATAGTTTTTTCCTCTGAGCATATTGATGGCACCGCATATGGTGAACACTCAATATCTCGTTGTGGTTCCTAAAATCTTCGAACAGGCTTGTGCACTATTACCTGTACAAAGCAGATTCAGGTCTTCCTCGGCGGATGTCCTGACTCTTCTCTGATTGCTCAACGAACTTATCGGTCCATTGGTCAGCCATGAGCAGATCCAAAAACTGCTCTAGTGTTTCCGGTACTTCAGCCACTTGCAGTATTCTGCGGCCATCGTTGTCGGGCCCTGGATATTGGTTCCAGACCAAGCGGTCGAGTTCCATGCCCTTGCGATTGTAGTAGCCCAAGAGTGCCAGCCCGATTTCTTTCGAAACAGTGGCTTTGTCCTTGACCTGCCAGTCTCTGAGAATTGTACGACCTATACCTATAGAGTAGTAGGCGCGTTCTTTCTCAAACTTTGGTTCGTCGATGAAGAATGCCCAAGTGGTTTCATCAACATTGTCGATATATGGCTCGCATCTTATTTGGAAGAGACGGCCGGTGCTTGATGTTTGGGAGATTGGACCAAATCCTGAGCTCATCAAGTGGATTTCAAGTACACGTAGCACGTGGGCGTTGAAACTCAAACTTTTCTGATCGGCTTGGAGCTGAAGGCGTTTTCTATACTCTTCGGGAATGCGAAGGCTTATATTAGTTGTCTTCTCAGCCATTTTGGTCAGCCACTTTTGTCAATTTGCGGGTCTTTCGAGCGCTTTTTAGGCAATTTGTAGTCACGTGAGTACAAATTGTAGTTACTCAACTATGGTAACACCTTGAGCGCGCAGAAACCGCTTCGTAACGAGACGTTGCTGTTTTCAACCTCCGGGGCCGTGGGATCAGGCTAAAGAGCTTTCTGAATCTCCGGGCGTAATTGCTCGGCAGTTTTAAACCCGAGGGCATCGGCCACGATTTTTCCATTCTTGAAGACCTTGATAGCCGGTATCGAGCTAATTTCGAACTTATTGGCTAAGGCTTCGTTTTTGTCTATGTTGATGCGATAGAAGACCACTTTGCCGTCATACTCTTTGGCCAAATCTTCCACAATTGGCGCCAGCATCTTGCAGGGGCCGCACCAATCGGCATAAAAGTCGACTACAACTGGTAATTTTGACTCGAGCACGTCTTTCTTGAAGCTAGCATCGCCCGAAATCTTTACCATTTCTGGGCCAGCGGTTTTGCTGGGTTCAGGAGCCGCGCAGCAAGTGAGGGCAAAAGAGGAAGCCAAGGCCACTACTACCATGGTGGATAACAAAGCCGATTTCATGAGATTCTCCCGATTTGTGCAATTCTTACGGTAAGGGAATTCTACTTCGTTACGAACAGTTTGGCACTTCTTAAGCAGGATTTATGGCTCGAAGCCCTAGATTTAGTCACAATCAGTATGCTCTTGCCTTGGCTCTGGCAGGTAGTGCTTTTTTGTTGCCTGGATGCGAGCAGCAAAAGGTATCTATTGGGGCGCCAGGGACGCAGATTATCCCTGGTGAGCGGGCTTCGAATAGGCGATTGAGCTTGGGTCGGCAGGGCAAAAATACCAGTTTATCGACCAATAACCGTATCAGCCCCTACCTCACGGCTCACCTAGATGATTTGGTCGCATGGGCCCCGTGGGGCCAAGATGCCTTTGAGATGGCCAGAGCCGAAAATAAGCCAGTTCTTCTCTCTATCGGCTTTTCTGCTTGCCACTGGTGTCATGTCATGCAGAGAGAATCATTTAACGACCCGGCTACCGCCGAGTATATGAATGACCACTTCATCAACGTTCTAGTTGATCGTGAGGAACGGCCCGACGTCGATGCCGATTACACTAGGCAGTTAGAGGCCCTCTCTGTCCGTGTCGGTTGGCCTATGACGCTGTTCTTGCGTCCTGATGGCAAGGCCTTTTATGCAGGTACATACTTCCCTCCAGGGGACGAGACTGCTCCGCATTCGTTTCGCAAAGTTTTGGGCCAAATCAACGGTATGTGGCTGAGTGATCGCCGAGCGGTAGATGCTGCTTGCGCTAAGGTCGATAGTATTTTGGCTGCTCGCGATAGAAGCGTCGAACTCTCTCAGTCGCTCACCTATGCCAATCTTAATTTCGCTCTTGGTCGGCTTTTGCAACGTTGCGACTTAGAGTATGGTGGCTTGAAGCAATCGCGTAAGTTTCCTATGGCTGCGATAAACACACTAGTGATGCGCCTTTCGGTTGCCGAGGAAATGAGCCGTTCCTATCCTACTCTGCTCTCTCATTCACGAGCATACGTGGCTACAACTCTTGAAGGTATGGCTAATGGGCAGATCAATGATCAAGTGGGTGGTGGATTCTTTCGCTACGCGACAAACAAGCAATGGCTGCGGCCACATTTTGAGAAGATGCTTGGTGATAATGCTTTGATTGCTCAGAATTATTTTGAAGCATACAGTTTGACCAAAAACAGTTATTGGATCCCCAGAGGTGTACGAACAATCGAGTTTATGTTGGATGAGCTAGCGTTGCCGAGCGGCATGTTTGCCGGTAGTTTGAGTGCAGATAGTCTTGATCTGAGTGGTGTTGATGTTGGCAAGACAGATGCTCGAAAGACAGATGCCGGCAAGATAGATGCTGGCAAAAACGAAACTGAAGGCGCGTTTTATACCTATACTGCACAAGATCTAGAGCAGGCTTTGCCGAAAACAATAAGAGCTCAAGTTGAGGAGGGTTGCAACTTTACTGCTGCTGGCAATTGTGGTGCTGGAAAGAACTTGCCTTATTTTGATACGAGAGTTAGTACTACTTCAGTTGCTAAGGCTGCGACTTCTTCTTCTTCTTCTTCTTCTTCTTCGAAACCGGCTTTGATCTATGAAGGCTTGAAGAAACTGCAGTATTGGCGCTTGAAACGCACTAAACCTAGTCGCAATAATACTGTTGTGGCTGCTTGGAATGGCATGGCGATTTCTAGTCTGGTCAGTGCCTATCGAGCGACTCGTAACCCCAAATATCTGGAGGTTGGTAAAAAGGCAGCTAATGCACTGTTGCTCAAGTTGTCGTTGCCTGATAAGTTAGCCCATAGCGATATTTCAACTCAACAGGGCTTCTTGGATGATTACGCTTATGTTGAGAAGGCTATGCTTGACCTGTACGACGTTGATAGTGATTCGCGCTGGTTGCAGAAGGCCCAAGATTTAAATGCAATGGTGCTTGCTCGGTTTTTGGAAAAGGAGACAGGGAAGTTTCTCTATGCTCCCGCCAATGTCTACGCCACCACAGACGGTACTTGGCCTGGCTCTGCTGGTGTCGCCATAGAGAATTTGATCCGTCTTGATTCCTTACCAAAGGTTGCTGGTGATGCTACGGCAGAAGCTGACTATTTGGCTATTGCAAAGCGTTCATTGTCTGCCAGTGGAAGAGCGATGCAAGAAGATCCCGTAGCGCACGCATCAATGTTAGTAGCTCTTGAGCGCTTGTTGCGCAATCACTAGAGCCACATGTATTCTAACTTTCCTTTTTAGCTTTCATCACCAGAGTTATAGCAGTTCTAGTGTTCTGCTTTGATTTTCGCCTTAGAATTTGTCTCTTCAGGCATCCTGATAGTTGCTGTCACGCTCGTTGTTGCAGGTCTCAATACCTTGCGTAGATAGCGGTCGTTGGTTTCCCATGGTTTGGGAATGTATCCTGTCAGTGCCTTCAAGCTGTGTTTCGCGTGCATCGTTCTTTCTTCATCTTGGAAATAACCCATGCCGATACCGATGCCTTTATAGGTCGCGCCTTTCTCTTCGCCTACTTCATTGCGCATAACAATTAGCCAGTTCTTAATACACAGATTGAATATTGTCGGGTCTTTTTCCGCTTGGTGTGAAAGCTTTTCTTCTAGTGCTTCAGCATAGACGCATCTTACATCTGGATCGTCAGGGTCTAGTTTTACTGCTCTGCTTAAAAGTGATATTGCTTTATTGTAATTGTGGTGGCGCATACATTGTCGCGCGATCATAAGTAGTGAGCGTGCGCTGGTTTCGGTGAAGAGGTCGTCAGAGTCGCGGGTTGGTTTAACATCGTTTTCAGCGGTTGGGCTTAGCGTGTCGCTGGCTATAACTTTGCTCTCGTCAAAAACCAGTGTTAGAGCAAAGGCAGCGCTGAGGCAGATCGTCGCTACTTTGCTCATGGTGTATGTGTTTTCCTTGTGAATAAATAGTTTCCATGGAAACTATTTTGAAATGGCAAACAAGCTTTGTATGTAAGGTCAGGCGTGATTATGATCTTTTTTTGTCAGATTTTTTTTGTCAGATTTTTTGCTGACCGGATTTATTGTTGGTCGGCTTTTCTGTCAGTATGAAAACACGCAGGTGCGACTCTGTCAAATGGCTTGTGGAGCCGTTTGTAAAGGTTTCTATATGAACTTTACAGTTTCTAAATGGTAGCCAGTGATAGGTTGAATTTGCCGAGAGGCGCGAATAGCTAGGTCGTGATCTGTTGGCAACAATGGCTTGATACCAAGTTAATTTGTGACGTCCTACGCTTTTGAGTGTGCGTACCTGCCAAATTAAGCTTTGAGGCCTGCTCTGTAAAGCAGAAAAAATATTTTACTCCTCCACAAACTTCTTCAGTCTGTTGAGGGCTTGGTCCCATTGCTCTGAGAATATGTCTAGGTAGCCCTTAGCCTGGTTTAGGGGCTCCGGATCGAATCTGTACAAACTCTCTCGACCAGACTTGATACCATTAACGATACCGACACTTTCCAGCACTCGCAAGTGCTTGGTAACAGCTTGACGAGTTAGGTCTGTGCCTTTTGTCAGCTCAGAGATAGAGTGAGGTTGTCCGTTCGATAGCTTTTTCACTATCGACAATCTCGTTTCATCACCCAGTGCGGCAAAAACGCTGGCGTGTTTATTTTGTAGCGACGTTGTCTTTCGAGACATATTTTTCTATGTTTTGGAGTTGTTCTGCCCAGCCGCCGTCATTCATGCGGAAGGCTTCGAAACGGCGGTACTCTGGTAGCTTTTCAAAGCCTGATTCGGTCAGGGTCAGGCAAGTGCCGTAGTCTTTCTGCTCAAGTTTGAATTCTACTAGTGTTGGTTCCTCCACAGAATAATCTACTTTAGGGTCGATTGCCGCTGGGTGCCATGTAAAGGAGAAAAGCCGCTCTGGCTGCATTTCTTTGATATGAACTTCCCAGAGTAGGCCCTCATAGCCTGGATACGTTAGTGTGGCCTTTGTGAGTTGGCCTACCTTGAAAGGCTCTTTGATATCGAGGCAGAACCACTGCCCGAACTCTTTGTAGTCGCTTAAGGCCCTCCAGACCCTGGCAATCGGGGCCTTCAGCTCAATAGTCCTTTCAATTTTGTCTTGCATGATGATCAACCTCGATACGCAACCAATTGGTTGCATATTACTATAGGTATCTGCGAAAGATCAAGTGAGGCCAAGTGAAAGATCGGACGAATTTAGTAACCGAACCAGCCTCTTACTACTTTTACGGCATCGCGTATTGTGCCGCCGTTCTCTTGTATACGCAAATCTTCTTTGAAGCGATCGACTCGCTGTTTCGGCGTTTCACCGCCGTCGCCTTGGTCATCGGCCAAGCCAAAACCTGACAATATTTTGTGCACTGCTCCCTGGCGCTTCGTCTAATCTCATAATTTACATGAAGCAGATGGTAGGTAAGGGAGTTCCGGGGGCGTTGTTATTTATACCCATTTGCCATCAATTATTGACAGAAAGGGCATTCGTGCCTTATGGTTAACTCATAGGTTAATTAACCCAATGGTAAAGTATGATGCAGGACAGTCTTAGTCAGACTTTTTCAGCTCTCGCCGACCCCACAAGGCGAGCCATGTTGGCTCAGTTGAAGCTGGGAGAGTCGAGTGTTTCCGATTTGGCTAAGCCATATAACATGTCTCTTCCAGCGGTAACCAAGCATATAAAAGTTTTGGAGAAGGCTGGCCTAATCACCAAAACAAAAGAAGCGCAGTGGCGCCCGTGCAAATTAAAAGAGGATGGCTTAAAAGAAGTATCCGATTGGATGGAAGAGTATCGAGTTTATTGGGAGGCCAGTTTCGACCGCTTAGAGGTTTATCTCAAATCTGTAACTGCCGATAAGGGCAGCGAGACGGAGCGGGAAAACAAGAAGTCTAAGAAAGAAAGTAGTGAGAAGCAATGGAAGAAGGGGCGAAAAAATGACCGCAAAAAATAAGACGGCAAGAGTTAGAAGCAATGAGTTGCGAATCGTCCGCGAGTATAACGCACCTGTACAGCTCGTTTGGGACGCCTGGACTGATCCGGCGCAAGCTGCACTTTGGTGGGGACCACGTGGTTTCACGATCACCACTCATAGCAAAGATTTGAAGGTTGGCGGCCACTGGCACTACACAATGCATGGTCCCGATGGTGTGGATTATCCTAACAAAACCGTTTATTTTGAGGTAGAGGATTGCGCCAAGTTGGTCTATGACCATGGTGCAAATGATGACCAGCCGCCGTTGTTTCGTGTCACTGTGCTCTTTTCTGAGAGCAACGGCAAGACCAAGATGGATATGCGCATGGCTCTAGCAACGCCAGAGGCTGCCGAAGAGATCGGTAAATTCATCAAGAAAGCTGGCGGCAACGGCACCTGGGATCGCCTTGGCGAGTATCTGCATAAGGTCTCTACCGACCAGGAAATATTTGTCATTAACCGCTCTTTTGAAGCGCCTATTGAGACTGTTTTTGAGATGTGGATTAATCCTGAGCACTTGGCTAAATGGTTGCCCCCTGTGGGTTGCGACATGCAGATGATAAAGTCTGATGTGAGAGTCGGTGGTGGCAATTTCTATAGCATGAGCGCTGGAGCCGACATAGTATTGTATGGACGTATGCAATATGTGGAAATCGATAGACCTCATCGCCTTGTCTATACGCAGCAGTTTTGCGACGAAAACGAGAATGTTTCTACTCACCCAATGGCTCCCTGTTGGCCTGCCACCATGCTTTCTACTGTAAGTTTTGCAGCGGAAGCTGAAGATCAAACTCGTGTCACAGTTGTCTTTGAATGTTCGGGCGACACCTCGCCTGAAGAGCTAGCAGCCTTCATTGCCGAACGCGGTGGTATGACTCAGGGTTGGACTGGCTCGTTCGATAAATTAGAGGATTGCTTAAAGTAGGGGGTGGCTTCTGCAGGATCACAGCTGCTGAGGAGCTTTTGATTTCCTGATGAAGCCGAAATACAAGCACAGCAAGCAGAGAATGAAATGAGGAATGCAGCGAATGCCGCTCATCTCTGGGGGGCAGTCCAAAAGGCTTTGCCGACGAAGTCCGAGTCTCTAATTGTTAGTGTCGCTTTGGGTAGATTTCTCTAGTGCTTTGATGGCTTCGGAAAGTTTTGCTCGCACCGCTGGGTCTTCCTTCATTTTTAGTGCAGCCTCGAATTCGATGATACTACCTTTGGTGTCGCCATGGCTTGTGGCTTCATCTCCCAGAGCCACTCTGTCGCTGAATGAATCTGGATCTTTGCCTAACTTGTGCATGAGCCCGTTTAGATTTTGTTGGGTGGTTTCGTTGCTAGCATCGAGCCAAATGGCCCGATGAAAATAGGGTATGGCTGCGGCAGGCTTATTTTGTAGAGTCAGCCCGAAATTGTTGTAGGCGATAGCTAAATTGACTCTTGCTGTTTTATAGGTTGGTGACCACTTTAGCGCTTTTTCAAGTAGTTCTATTGCCCGAGCGTAGTCGGTTGCGTTAATAGCTATGACCGCCTCGTTGTTTAGACGTATTAAGGCGTCTGTGTCTGTGAATCCGGAAGAACTATCGCCACAGTCTTGGCCATTGCCAATGAAGAGACTGATGACATCTTTCTTGCTTCCTGTCCATATCTCAGATTCGATTCTCGAAGATGACGCCATTGAGTCTGACCGACCACTTTCGTTATTGCTAGGAGCTTTTTGTCTGGGAGGAATATTTTGAGGTGAGTTAGACTCGTTAGATTTTGGGGCCGCTTGTTCCGGAGTAGCGTCTCTCGTTACTAGCAGATTGAGAGCTCCTAAATTGCCAGCATCATCCCAGAGAAACACTGTTGTGCGACCTGGGCGCTTGCCAATTAGTGCTAGCTGATTAGCTGAGAGCATCACCTTTTCGACATGTCCAGGGTCTGCCAGCGAAGTTCTTACCAGCGAGTGGCGGCTCGTAAAAAATTTTGGCTGGTTCGGCTTTAGTGTAATTGTTTCGGTTGGTATCTGTTCACAGAGTTCAAGCTCGTTTACCACAACTGCTGGAATGGGCGCTGTGTGCCGCTGGCTGTTCAAGCTCTTGGTGAAAATAGTGCTAAAGCTCATAAGGGTAGAAAGCAGCCTGCCGTGCTGTTTCTTTACATTCAAGTCTGTGGCAAGAGTATTGCCAAAAATGTCCTGCATCTCAAAGGTCGTTCTACCTGGCACTTTCCCTAGCAAAACAAATTCGTTCTTTGAAATTGCTATGGGCTCTGTAATAGCAGGGTCTGTTGTTGTCAATTTCGCTAGGTTTTGTTTCGTTTTAAACGTCCGAGACTGAGAAGCGAAAAGGTCTAATGTTCTAGTTGTCTTGTTCGTTTTGAATCCACTAGTGATAACAATAGTCTGGCCTCCCGGAACACTCAGCGTATCTACTGTCGGTTTGAAAATCGGCCTTTTGGCCGTGGCCTTTTTGCCAGCCGGTTGCGTCCCAGGCGCCAGGGCCGTGTAGGTAGTTATTGGTTTCGCTACGGCATTTGAAAGAGCTAAAAGCCCTTCTGCAATTTGCCCTAGATAAATGTTGTCCTTTGATTCTCTGGGATCAACGCATTCTTTTATCTCTAATTTCCCTCGACTAATAGACTGTTTAGAGCGTTTGCTACGCTGTCGCCTTAAAAATTCGAACAGTGAGGTAGGCGTCTCTAGAAACAATGAGTGGAGCGGGCCGGAGTTGTGATTGACTATCACATCCATATGAACTTCGCCGCCCATGTCATCCCAGATTTCTAGTGTCGTTTCCCCGGGTGCTTTGCCTAACAGAACAAGCACATTTTCGGCCAGCACGACCGGTTCCGCAATGCCGGGATCGGCTATCGATGTTCTTACTATCTTGTTTTTGATTAAAAAGAGCTTTGACTGTGATGCATTAACTTCAATGGGTTGGATCTTTTTGTATTCTTCCAGTTCAAGGGTTCCAGCACTCGGCAGCTTGCTTTGTGGTTGTTCACTTGCGACGGTCGTCGTCTTCGTCTCTTCCGTGTAGGCTTTACCGGTTTTGGTCGCTTCTCCTGGAATTGGGTCGTCGCCCGTTGCGGCTGCTGCCGGAGCGCCTGAAGAAAGGGCAAAGGACATGGCCATGATTAGTGCGAGCCAGTTCCTGTTTCTACACAATGGCCTTGGTCCTTGATGCATCATGGCAAATAGCCTGTTACGCATAGCCAAACGGCCCATTTTTGAAATGTGTACTTGAAGGTCATGTCTCTATGCTAGCAAAGATGAACTAGCTGGCAAGGTCGGCAGAGTCTTTCATGTGATCAACAGTGCGAACATTGTGACCGTGTGAGCCTATCGTAACTCTAGCTTTTCAGCTCTTTCCAGCATTTCCTTGGAAATCTCATCAGCCGTTTCTGTGTCTTTTATCGCCAATGCCGATTTGAGCAGATTTAAGAGTTCTGGGTCTGAACGGCCTGGCAAATCTAGTGGATTCCGCTTCCAGCGGCCTTGTAGAAGTGAGAGAGTAAAGCCAATATATTTGGCCGGTAACAAACCAACGACACCGCCAATAAAAAAATACACCATTCCGACCATCAGTGGATAGTGGTTTTTAATTGCGTTTGGTAAGAGTAGCGAAAGACCCATAAATACAAAGGGGACCGTGTGGAGGCAAGCAAGGCGTTTTCGGTGTCGTAGTTCCATTTGAGCTGAATTGTTTGTGGCTGTTTTTACAGTCTGTCCGCAGGTACAGGCCTTTCTCGAGCGACAAAGTCCATATATGATTACCGAAACTGCCAATAGCTCGAACAAAATGCAGCTGTACCAATGCAAAATAAGTGCCAAAAGAGTTGCGCTCATCAATAGCAGGATGCAACCCTTCAGTCGCCATACTCCTGTAGGGTGAAACACACAGTAGTGCAAAAGCAATGACTCGCGGTAGGGCGGTTCTGATAGTTGCTGCAGTTCTTCACTACTCAAAACCGTTCGCCTCGCCCAAGTTAGTGGCCACTGTTTTATTTGCTCTTGCTCTGTTTGACTTTGCTTTGTTCTACTTTACTTTGTTCTACTTTACCCTTCTCGTCCCGATTCGGCGAATGATTTTTTATCCAATCACACAAGCTATTGATCAAGTTGTTGCTGAACAGGGTTTCGGCGAGTCATCAGTGGTCTCGCGATTCACCACTGCTGGTGTGGCATTAATTGGCTCTTTGTTGCCGGGGAGCATGGCTAGTCCAGTTTTCGAGGTCAGGTTTCGTTGCTTCCCTTTGTTTCCTGGCTTCCCTTATTTTCTTCTATTTCATCAATTCGCATTCTTCTATTTTGCAGAGCACTGCTCTTCTCATTGCGCCGCTCTTTGAGCAGTTCACTGAGTGGCTTTCCTTCAGGGTTAGCAATAATTCTGGTTTTGCCGCCCAGTAGCAAGATCAAGAAAATTATCGCAAATGGGCTAGCAAAGGCAATTCTAAAGAACATGTTTAAGTGGCTGTCACCGAAGACGAGCCAAGCAAAGGGCGTAAGCATTGCTATCAAAATTATTGCTACAACTGCGTTGTAGAGCCAAGACTTGACCAATCGCAAGCATTGCAACTCGACTGCTATTCCCGTGAAGAACACGGCAATTCCGATGGCAGTTAGTACCCAGTGTGGCGCGTGTAAGGCGTGGGGTGGGATGGGGAGAAGTTTCAAACCCAATGCTATGAAATACACGCCCAGTGCCGCCACAGCCAGGGCTGCCATAGGAGTCGGTTCACGAGAGCTGTCAGAGCGATTTACTACTTTTGTTTTGCTTTTTGAAGCCAGTTGAAAATCTTGGCCGCCAAGTTGCAGCTCATTGTTCGTATTGTTTTTTCTTCGTTTGGCCATTTGCTCCTATCGTTCTTAGCAACCATTCTTGGCAACGAGGAGTTTCATAGACTGAGTACGGTAGAATGTCGCTGTTACTAATGCAAGGGACGCCAATGTCTTATAAATCAGCTATATCCCGCCTTGTCAAGCTGACGCCTGCTCTTTGTGCCATGGTTTTCATTCCCTTGAGCATTGTTCCCTTTGGTGCAGATGCTGCTCAGCCGGTGACCGGTTTGACTTATGACGGTGACCACGACGTTTTAGTTTTTCCCTCTTGCGATCTAGCCGTGCGCTACAACAACAAAACATTTGTGCCGGTTAAAGCCAAATTGCAAGATACAGCAAGTTCTGCCTTCCTCAAGATTGCGCCTGACAAGGCAGTCAAGATTTGGGAAGACTATGACTCGGCCAAAATGACCGCTGCCCCAGAGCAGATTTTGATTGAAGGCTATGATGTTAGCAAGATTGGATCGTTTGGCTCCAGCCGCTTCAGCAAAGAGTTTATGGCTGCTAACCGCGTGCGCGAAGTGCAGTTTACCAATGAGCGTATTGCTAGAGAGACCGGGCTTTCGCCTAGCGCTTTCACTGGTATCACAGCAGTTAAACCCTTTGAGATAGCACCTAAAAGTGGCGAGACACCCTATTTTCTTTATGTCATTCAAACACCAGAGCATCTCACCATTTATGCTCGCAAGATGCGCGCGGCTAGCCGCACTTTTGACTTAGATCCTGCTGTAATTGTCACTCAACTGCAAGTGCGCGGTACTAAAGACTGTGTTAGTAACGTCAAACTTGATGAGCCAAAAGTTGTTGCTCAATAGGGTCTAACTGTCTTTAGGTCTATAAGAGGGTATCTCGATGGAATCGGCAGTGGCCGTCGTAGTTGTCGGTATGATTGTTTTTCTCGCCCACCTTTTTGCCGTGGGCTTTGAGAAGACACGCATACCCGACGTGCTGCCTCTGGTTATTTTGGGAGTTTTGTTCGGACCGGTTTTTCACTTTGTCAAACCATCCGACTTTGGCCATGTGGGCCAAGTTTTTACCACTCTGGCTCTCGTCATTATTCTCTTCAACTGCGGGCTTGAGCTTGATCTCAACTTGCTGATGAAGTCTTTCTTGCCAGCACTAAAGCTTGGTCTAATCACTTTTGTTGTCACTGTCGCCACTACTGTCTGGCTTGCTATGCAGGCTCTGGGCTTGGGGCCTGTTGAGGGTTGCATTCTCGGTTGTATTGCCGCTGCCTGTTCGCCGCCGGTGGTTATACCAATGTTGGCTAAGTTGAGGGCCACTGAGCAGACCAGAACCATGCTTATTCTTGAGTCTACGATTTGCGAAGTGCTGGGGATTGTTACCACTCTGGCTTTCATCAAGATTGCCACGCAGAGTGATATTCATCCAACTGCCATGATCGGCCATATCATTGCTTCCTTCATTATGGCCGCTATGATTGGTTTTGCGGCTGGTGTTGTCTGGTCGAGCTTGCTCAAAGTAGTGCGCCACGTTGAAGACAACATTTTCTGCACACCGGCTTTTGTGTGTATCGTTTTTGGTACTGCCGAGCTTTTCGACTACAGTGGCCCTGTGGCCGCGCTGGTCTTTGGTTTGGTGCTGGGCAATATCAAAGATTTGACCTTCTTGAAGAATGTGCCTAAGGCCCAGACTGTTAGCTTGACCTATCAAGAGAAGACGTTCTTTGCCGCATTGGTGTTCTTGCTTAAGTCGCTTTTCTTCGTTTATGTCGGCTTGTCGATGCAGTTTAATTCATGGCATCTGGCTGGAATGGCCATGCTTCTCACTATCTGGACACTTCTTGTGCGTTTGGTTGTTGTTCGCTTCGCCACCGCCAAAACCTTATCTACCTATGACCGCTCATTGGTATCGATTATGGTGCCAAAGGGATTGGCGGCGGCAGTTTTGGCGTCTTTGGTTTTGCAGTCTGGGGTGAACGGAGCCGAGACCATTCGTGAAGTGGCTTTCGGTGTGATTCTCTTCAGTATCTGCTTGGTGGCCGTGCTGACATTCATGCTTGAGCGCGGTTGGCTCGATAAGTTCTTCCGCTATATTTACGGCAACTCACACGTGCTCAAGCCTGATGCTGACCAACTAGTAACCGGGCCATTTAGTCACGTCGATGCCATCGAGAGTGCCAGTAAGCGGCATTCTCAGAACGAGTCAGAGCTTGACGGAACCATCGGACCTGGAACCGGCGGGCCTAGTATTGCTGGCCCTGGTGGTTAGTCTAAGCTAAACGACTGTTCGCTGAAAGGCTTATCCCACGCCCCTAAAGCGTTTTGGCCACCCTTAACTAGGCCTTCACCAAATGTTCCAACTAGTTTCATGGCCTGACCTGGAATGCTGACTAGAAGCAGTGGGGCAGAGCCGTCTTTGTCGTTTAACTCAGTCGAGACAGCATCAGCATATTGGCCTACTCGATTGGCTTCGCAGCGCATGATGGCAATTGGTGTGCCGAGTACTAGTGAGGCTCCAACGGCGGCGGTTCTAACGGGCAGCATGGCTGTGTCGGTGAGGAATTGGTGGGCGTCGACTGTGCCGCTCTTCTCTTGTTCGCCGTAATTGCTGGCTTGGGCTGGAGCCGACGAAATAGAAAGGGCGATGGCGCCAGTCAGAAGTAGAGAATAAATGCTTTTCATAGAAAGTTCCTTTTGTGTACGTTTTAGCGGTGTCCGGTTTAGTTGTCTGCAGCTCGCTTGTCTTAACTAACTTGGCTGCGGTTCACTTAGTTAGCTTACGAGCGCCCCAGAGAAATCTAGAGGGGCTCGCAACAGTTCGCGGATTGTTGCTCTCAAGCGTAATAAGAGGTGGTATTTGAGCAAGAGTGGGCGCTTTTGTCTTAAACTGTATGAGTCTAGTCAACATATGAACAGTAGATTGCAGGCAATAGATAGCAGGCAGTAGTTAGCAGGCACTAGGTAACAGGCAGTAGATGAACTACGACATTATCGGCGACGTACACGGCTGCATCGATGAGCTTTTAGAGCTCATGGAGAAGCTCGGCTACGACGGCGATGGTGGCCATATTAGTGCAAGCAGTGGTAGCGGAGCCCTCGGTAGTAGTGGAGCCCTCAGTATTGGAGAGCGCAAGCTTGTCTTTGTCGGCGACTTGGTTGACCGCGGGCCGTCCAGCGACGGCGTGCTTGAGCTTCTCATGCGTTTGTGTGAGCAGGACCGCGCCATCGTTCTGCTGGGCAACCACGACGAGAAACTGAAGCGCTATTTGCAGGGCAAACATGTACGGGTGGGCCACATGCTGGCAGGCACGTTGGCGCAATTAGAGCCCCGTGGCAAAGTATTTATGGAGAAGGTCTGTAACTTTCTCACTGAGCTTCCATACCGCTTTGCCGACGAAGACTTGCTAGTGGTTCATGGCGCTGTCTATCCCGGTTCGACAACTATCGGCTCAGTGAGCTTTGGCGAGCAGTCCAAGCGTGATCGCGAGTGGGCGCTCTATGGTCAAGTGGGCGGAACCGATACAATTAGCGGTTACCCCATTCGCTTGCAAGACTGGGCCCGGGGTTATTCTGGTTCGCACACTACAGTGGTGCGTGGGCACTCAGTTGTGGCGGAAGTCGAGACCATTGTCTCGCAATCAGGCACACGCGTGTACAACGTTGACACGGGTTGCTCTTTTGGCGGCTATCTGTCAGCCTTACGCTATCCTGAGCTTGAGGTTGTGCAAGTCAAGGCGCGCAAAGTCTATTACGAAGGTTCAATCATTTAAGGCTGTGATCAAATAACTATTATGGAACGACCAGGTTTAAAATACTTTGACAAAGTGGCTCTCCATGAGGGCTTTGAGCGCCATAGTCAGGGCCGAGTGATTAGTTTTAGCTATGATGAAAAAAATAATTCAATAAGTGGAAAGGTTCACGGCAGCCAGCCTAAGCCCTATGTGGTTAGCGTCTTTCTCAAACCCAGCGGCTTTGATGTTAGTTGGTCGCTCTGCACCTGCGATGAACGTAAGGCTTGCAAGCATGGCGCTGCCTTGATCTACGCCTTCTTCGATTTTGACAATCAAGAGATACTTCCTGGTTCTGCTCTGCCTACCAAATCTGCTAGCAATCAAGCCGCTTTACCCGGTGGATTGCATTTCAAGAAAGGCGGAAGCACACCCGTTGCTCGCACTCAGATTGATAGGGTCAAAGAATCGATTGTCGGTGACAGCGGTTATCTCAAGATAGATCAAGCAGGCAAAGCCCATCTGATTCCTTCTCAGGGTGACTTGCTGCCCGCAAGCGCTAGGCCGGTAAATTTCGGAGCCCTCAGTTCTGGGCTGGCAAATTCGGCCTCGTCTGCAGTTTCTACTAGTTCTTCGACATCATCTTCCCCTTTGAGTTCTTCTTCTTCTTCCGGCTTATCGTCGCCACGACTGATGCAATCGGAACATGAAACAAAAGATTGGTCGCCAAAGCCGTTTCGCGCTGGTGTGATTGATTTAAGTGATCCTAGCAGTGCCAGCTGTTCTGATAGCAATGCTATCTGGAAAATTGACATTCACGAGAGCAAAGAATTTTGGTTTGGCGTTAGTCTCGGTATCGAAGTCGAAGGCGAGACAATTGCACTATTGCCAGTGTTGCAGCGCGCTTTGTCGAAGCTCACTGGTTATAGCGCCAAGCAAATTGAGAGCCTTGGTCGTGATGGCAAATTTTTCGGACGGTTAGAAGATGGCCGCATTTTGATCTTGCCATTTGCTCGCGTGAAAGCCATTCTTACAAACTTGGTTGAACTATTGAGCCGCGAAGTAAGTGAGGCTACCGAACTAAGGCTGTCACTAGCGCAAATCAATGCTGTCACCCAAGACAACCAAGACACAGGGTTGGTGGTTACTGGCTCAGCGTCTTTGACGGATCGCCTTGAGCAGATACGAAAGCTCGCTAGTTTGCCGGTGGTGGCACCACCTAAAAATTTCAATGCTGAGCTTAGGCCATATCAGCTAGATGGTCTCTCTTGGCTGCAGGGCCTTGCCCGGGCGCAGCTATCAGGCATATTGGCCGACGATATGGGTTTGGGTAAGACTGTGCAGATCTTGGCCCACCTCGCCCTTGAGCACGAACAAGGCCTGCTGAAAAAGCCCGTGCTAGTGGTTTGTCCGACCTCTGTCTTGCACAACTGGTTGGCTGAGACCAAGCGCTTTGCGCCACAGCTCAATGCTGTTGCCTACCATGGTGGTGAGCGGCAAAGCTTATTGGCTGGCGAACAGCTTCAGCCGAGTTTGATCGTCACTACTTATGCGCTGCTGATTCGCGATGCCAAAGAGTTGGCAGGGGTAGACTGGCAGGCCGTAATTTTAGATGAAGCGCAGGCCATTAAGAATGCTGGCACGAAGGCCGCCAAAGCCGCTCGCTCTCTCAAGGCTGATTACCGCTTATGCGTCAGCGGTACCCCTGTAGAAAATCATCTCGGTGAACTGTGGTCGCTATTTGAGTTTCTTACTCCGGGAATGCTCGGTGATGTCAAAGCCTTTAGCAAGCACTTCCGCACACCAATTGAGAAGCAAAAACGTGCAGACATCAGGCAACTACTGGCTAAGCGCCTTAGCCCATTTATTTTGCGGCGCATCAAAGAACAGGTAGCGCGCGATTTACCCGATAAAACTGTGATTGTGCATGAGCTTGATTTGAGCAGTATGCAGCGCGATCTATACGAAACTGTGCGCACTGTTAGCGCTCAGAAGGTGTTAGAGGAGATCAATAAGAAGGGCCTAAACCGCGCCCAGCTAGCTATTCTTGATGCCATGCTTAAGCTGCGTCAGGTCTGCTGTGATCCTCGATTGGTGAAGCTAGCCGTGTCGCAAACTCCTTCAATAACCGATTCAGCCAAGCTAGAAGCTCTAATTGATTTGCTGGAACCACTTATTGAAAATGGTCGGCGAATCTTGGTCTTCTCGCAGTTTACAAGCATGCTCGATTTGATCGCACCAGAGTTAGAATCTCGCGAAATTAAGTTCGTGCAGTTGCGTGGTGATACTACAGATAGAGTCAGACCTGTGGCTCGTTTTCAGGCCGGTGAAGTCAGTGTCTTTCTCATTAGCCTCAAGGCTGGCGGAACGGGCCTTAACTTGACCGCTGCCGATACCGTTGTGCACTACGACCCTTGGTGGAACCCGGCCGTCGAAGACCAAGCTACTGACCGCGCTCACCGCATTGGCCAGACTGAGAAAGTGTTTGTCTATAAGTTCATCGCCCGTGGCACCATCGAAGAGCGCATGCTTGAGCTTCAAGTGCGCAAGCGTGCCTTGTGCGAAGCTATCTTTGATGCCGAATCGGCTGCCTCGATTAGCTTCAGCGAGGCCGATCTAGAGTTTCTCTTCCAGCCTTTGGGATAGGGATTAGTGCGACAGTGTTAATTTTGGCTTTGTACGTCTTTCTCGTACATTTGTACGCGAAACCCGTACAGATGTACGAAAATCTCGTCATTGTTAATATTTCAAGACGACCGGTCTAATTTGTCCTGGTTTTTGCTAGCATTTACCCAATGACTTAAAAAGCCGAGGCTTAGAGAAATACTCCGCCGTAAGCTAACTGGAGGAAGAGTGCCAACCGAGACTAAAGCTTTGACTACCAACGGCATTGTTGATGCCCTAAATTGGCGCTATGCCACTAAACAATTTGACCCAAGCAAAAAGATTTCCGCCAGTGACTGGCAGCTCTTAGAAGAAGCTTTGCGACTTACACCTTCTAGCTTTGGCATGCAGCCATACAAGTTTGTGGTTGTCACTGACCAGAAGATCAAAGATGAATTGGTCGCTGCCTGCTGGAACCAAGCACAGGTAGCCCAGTGCTCGCACTTTGTTGTATTTGCTAGAAACAACGAAATCACTGTTGAGACGGTCAATCAGTATGTTGAGTTGATCGCCAAGACTAGAAATGTTTCTGTTGAATCACTCAAGCCACTTCATGGCATGATGAGTGGTTTCATTTCAGGCTCTACTCCTGAAAAGTTGGCCGAATGGGCCGCTCGTCAGACTTATATTGCCTTAGGCAATTTGATGACAGCGGCAGCTACTCTGCGCATCGACAATTGCCCAATGGAAGGCATTGTGGCCCCAGAAGTTGATCGCATTTTGAAATTAAATGAAAAAGGATGCAGCAGCGTTGTCGCTTGCGCCCTAGGTTACAGAGCTGCTGATGACAAATATGCTGGATTGACAAAAGTGCGTTTCACTAAAGACGAACTGTTCATCAATATATAGGTCATCCTCAATCTCAGAAACGATCTCATACTGAATCAATCGCCTTGAAGAGAGCATAGAACATTCTGTGGTCTCTTCAAGGGCACTATCGTAGCGCGAACGAGAGATTCACAACCGCAGTAATATCTTTGTTGATTGAGGTGACGTCACTTATTCCTTGGTCGGATACGTCGGTGGAATCGGCTGGTGTAATCTGAAGCACGCCCATTTTTGCTGATTGAATTGAGCTAACCGTGCTGCCGGTGCTAGTGGCAATGGCTTGAGCCCGCACTTTAGCGTCTTTGGCAGCCTCAGCTAACATTCCGATTTTAATGTCACCAAGGCTGGTGCAGTAGTAACTTGGCGCACTGCTTTCAATGGCGATTCCTTTGTTGATCAATTCTGTGGCCGTCCTTGCTATCAATGAAATTCTCTCGATATCTTTTGATCGCACTTCTAGGCTCTGGCTTAGGTTGTAGCCGGTAATGACGTTGCTTTCGACTCCATAGTTTTCTCTACCATGTAGAGCAGTCGTGTTTATAGACGATATTTGAATTTCTTCTTCTTTAATTCCCTTGCTAATTAAGTAGCTTTTTACAACGGGGATATCCAGTGACAGTGCTTTGTAAGCGTCTACAAGTTTGTCCGCCCGCCGGGATGCCTTTGCCGTCCAGATGACTAGATCTGACTTGATTCGTTTCTTGGCGGAGCCCGTTACTGTGATGGATTGTTCTGTGCCTCTGACATTCAGTGCTGCCCATGCAACTATGCCGGAGCAAACGATTAGGCTGGCTGCAATTACAATTGCTGATCGAAATAGCTGACTTTCCATATAACACCACAGAATTCGGGAATATTTGATTGTATAGCCTTAGAATCGCTTATGCCTAAATTAGTTTCTTTCGGCAAGCGCTGAACTTTTATCGTCTGATTAAATACATAGGAAATAGATGCCTAATGCACTGCAAGTATTGATAGATGATGGCCGAAAAGCGCCAAGCCGTTTATTTGCGCTTAAGTTGCTTGCCTATTGCACTTTGCTAGTATCAGTATCACTGTGGATTGATGCACTATTCGGGCTTTCAATCGGTATTTTCAAGCACGATCTCTTTGACGTGATTTTTAAATTTGCACTCGTACTCGCTATTCCTTGGCTTTTGACTTTTGGTCTGGCTGGGTTGATTATGAGTCTCAAAATTGCTGCATTGCAGTGCCATGAAGTCTCTTCGTTGAGATACTCTTATACGCGCATGTTTAGGGTTCTGACCGCGCTGCCAGTTATGCAACGACCCTGGTTCATTTTGGCAAACGTTGATTTGGCTGGTCTAGAGCTTTGTGATGGCGATGACGCTGCGGTTATTGCTCGCTTGCAGATACTGGCAAATGCTGTACCATCCAGCTTCATTCATCGGGATAGTCACTTAGATAAAATGCTGCAGCCGCAGCTTGGATTGGCTGACTCGTTAGGTTATTGCGATGCATTTGGTGCCCGTGATATCCGAGCGGCTTGTGTTCTTGATCTAATGCCTTCCATGGAATTTTTTCCGAATGAATTAGACTTCTGGCGTAAGGAAGACTCCGTTTGGACTAAGATACACAAGCTTGGATTGGATGCGGCGACATACGCTGACCAAGGTAATTTCCAATTGGCTGTGGAAACCTTAGAACAAGCCATTCAGCTTCAAACACAGAAGAGTTCTTCAATAGCGCTATGGCCTATCGCCAAGCAAATCAACATGACTGCCTTGCTGACTTGCCGGGGACTCTGTGAGTTTGCCTTGGGTCCGGAACACGATCAAAGTGCCACAGAAAGCCTAAACGATCTCCTGAGCCTCTTGCCAGAATGTTACCAGTCTGGCTACTTTCTTGCGCTCGCTCCTGGTCAAATAAGCCTAGTGCAGGCTTTGCTAGAGCGAAAGCAGTACGACCTTGCTGAGAAATTTGTTCAATACACCTACGCTGCTGTTCGTCTTAACCCGCACCATCCGGCATCTTCGGGTGTCTTGCAGGTTTATGAGCAACTGCTTGTGGCAACCAATAGGGGTCATGAGATAGCTGATTTGAAGTCTTGGGTCTTGCCGATCAGTGCTTTATCTAGTGGCTGACTTATTGGCCGGTTTATTGCCTCGTTCGATATTGACCATTTTGTTAGTTTCTATCTGTTTTGGCCGTGGCATAATGACCGCCTAACCCCTCGTAGGCAGGATTGACCCTTGAATCTCAATAGAGCCATAGTGGCTGGAATCTTTGGCTTAGTTCTGACGCAAGCACCTTTGCTTGCTGCGCTGGCTTCTGAGCGAGAAGCCAACGGCTGGATTTACTCAAATCTCGAAGACGCTGGGTTGAAGTTTACTTATCCGGCTGCTTGGAAGAAAACCATGATTGGCAGTCAACCTGCTGAGAAAGATAATATTTTGAAAGTAAGTGGCCAATTGACTGGCTCGGCTGAAAGTTGGGCCGAGCTTTCGCTACTTCACTCGCAAGATGGCATGAGCCCATCTTTGCTTGTCAAAATTATGGAAGAAACTTACTGGAGCAAGCTGCCCGAGTACAAAGGTTCGCTCGAAAAGTCTATTCGTCTTCCTGGCGCTCAGGCTGCTGTTGAGAAAGAGATAAGCTTTCGCCAGACGGGAGTGATGTTTAGTCAGCGCTGTTTGGTTTTTCAAATCGGTCCTAAGAGTTACAGTTTGATCATGACCTGTCCGCTTAGTGAGTATCATGCCTCTGGCACAATCTGGAATACGGCAATGAATAGCATTGCCGCCATCCACCCAACTGCGACTGCCTCGACTGCTGCTGCTAATTCTAGCTCGATGTCTTCTACTTCTACCAGAGCCGCTTCGGTTGGGAGCACTAAGACTAGCGCTGACACTGCTGGTGGTGACCATGCCTGGCATACCAAAGACGGCACATTGTCATTTGTTTTCCCTTCTTCGCTCAAAGAAGCTGTTGTCGAAGGCGATGACCATTTGCTCAAAGCCTCTTGTGAGCAGCCTGGTAAGGTGATTGGTTTGGATGTTTATCGCGGCGATTGCGCGCCTAATATGGGTCTTGGTGAACTTTCTTCTATGTTGGAAGAGAAGTATTTTCTGCCCTTGAAGAATTACCATAAGATTGGCGAGGAGCAGAGTTCAATGGGCTCTGGTGGTAGTGTGCCTGGCGTTGTTCGCGAATCAACGTTTGAAACCAATGGTGTCAAAATGCATCACCTCTCGGGTTACATTGTGGTCGATAAAAATCTCTACGCTGTTTGTCTAAGCACTGCTGGGGTCAACTATAACGAAGCTCACCAAATATGGAGCCGGGTTGCTTCCAGCGTTACCGTCAAGCGCTAGTGAACCAATTGCCACCGTATCCAGAGTTTATTTAGACCAAGTAATTGTCGACTAGGTTTAGCGAATTACCTGAGAAGCTGCCTTTACTGGCTCTTGGAAAAGCCCGGTAGTGAATTCAAAAAACTGAATACTTCTTCAGTCGGCGCGTCGCCAGCTTGACCGAATTCTTGATTGAGTGTTTTGTGCGTTTTGTTAAATGCTGGTTTTACTACAGCCCTACTACCAGCGCTATTTAGTAACGATGCTAGTTGTTCTGCTTGAGCTTTAGATTCACCTCTGAACGACACGTATATGATTAGAAATGGTGGAATGCCTTTTTGAGGCTGCACGTGATTGATGACACTTGCATCTTGCCAGACTTTTGGATTGTTACCAAAAACCGGCTCTAGTTGTGCCTTGCCGCGGCCAGCCATGGCTCTGGTCATGTCGTATGTCGCACCATCTAGTAAAATAGCTCCTTTTAATATGGTGAGATTCGAGCCTGCAGCTTGTAGGTATCGTTCATCGGTGGCGACAAGAGCCGCCAACTCTGCGCCAGCCGAGTGGCCCATCACCACAATTTTGTCTGGGTCGCCACCAAAGCGTGAGATGTTTTTATGTATCCAGGCGATTGCCCTACCGACATCCTGCACATGCGCTGGATACTTCACTGCTGGAGAGAGTCTGTAATTTAAGCTAACAAAAATCATTCCTGCCGAATTAAAAGTAGTTGCTTTTGCTAGTGCCCCATTTTTTTTGTCACCTATGCCGAAGCCACCGCCATGAATGAAGACGACTACAGGTAGCGCCTGAGCGCCACTTGGGCTGTAGATATCTAAGGTCTGCAGAGGGTCGGTACCACCGGCAACATATGGAATATTGGTGGTAGTACCGACTGCTGCAGCTTGCCAGTTTGTGGTGGCTGAGATTCTATGCTGACGCCTATCGGCTTGCGCGTTGGCATCAATAATTGTGAGCGAAAGGCAGAATGCAAGCAGCGTAATTTGCCAATAGATAACTAAAGTTTTCAATGCTTACACCTTGATTTATCGCTTATGTTTTTGCCGCGTAGGCTAGTTTAGTTTTCTTTAGAATCCGCGAGTTTGGCCGTTACCACTGACAGTTCCAACTCCCACAGCTGTGCCGCTGCCACTAAAACTACCTCTGCCATAGGCTACGCCCTGGCCGTCTACTGTTCCTGTGCCTCTCTTCATACGTACATGCCCATTTTGACCTCGATAGAACGCTACGCCTGTGCCGCTAGCTTCACCGTTGCCTCGTACTTGTCCTCGTCCGTGGACACGGCCTTGTCCGTGTGCGCCACCCCGGCCACGATGTCCTCTCGCTTCGGCGTCTGGCACTAGCGAAAGCATTAGCATTGAAACCATAACGATTGCTTGAATTTTCATTTTTGGAACCTCGAAAGAACAGTAAAAAGAACTGCCCAGTTAGCTTATGGCTCTGGAGGCGTCCGGAGAAGTGACAAAGCGCATGTTTGATCAACTCAATCTGTGACATTTGGCTGTTTTCGGTTCTTCAGCTGCGCCTATTGGCGGCACTTTGCTCGCTATTTGGGGGTAGCCATGAGGAATGTCATGGATAGCATGAATTAAAGACCGGGTACCATGAGAGTGTTCGCTGCCACGCAAGATTTATTTGAGTTAGCCATGAAGCCATTTCACAAGCCACTGTACTTAACGATGTTGCGCATTCACTGGGTCGCCATTGGCTTGATTGTTGTCTTGCAGCTGATTGGCATGTTTATCGACAAGCAAGTAAGTAAGGGTGAGGCGATATCGTTTTTCCTCCTTCTCATACTAGGCGGCATGGCGCCCTTGGTACCTCGAATTGATTCTGGTCCTTTGCGCTTTTTGTCTGCTGTTTGTGAGCTTCTAATTTGTCTGGTGGCCTCGCACTTGGGCATTCATAGGCTCTATCCGTTTCTCTCAGCGATTATCGTGGCCCGCTATAGCATGTTGCTTGATATCACTCCTTCTATTGCGTTAGCCGCTCTGGCTGCCTTTCTTAACAATCGCTATCTTGCTTCGATTATTCGAAAAGTTGAATTCGCTTGGCTGGGGCCAATTGATAATCAACCTCGGCTTGATCTGCTAACTGATGTGGCGGCTTCAATTCTTTTTACTGCGGCACTGCTTCTTTTGGTTACAGCGGTGCGCTATCTTAGTATTGAACAAGAATCAAGAAAAAAGGCGCAGGTACTCACTCTTGAAATAAAAGATTTAGCGACTGAATTAGAACGTTCAAGGTTGGCGCGCGAGATTCATGATTCTCTGGGGCATTCACTGACTGCCTTGAATATGCAGTTAGAGGTTTTTGCTACTTTGCAAAAGTCAGATCCCAGTCGGGCTCTTGAGGCTTTCAACACAGCGCGGCGGTTGGCTACAGATATACTCGATGACGTCAGGGCTGTAGTGCACTCAATTCGCCATCAAGACTTTCAGTTTGAAGCCGCTATGACTAAGCTGGTTGAACAAACTCGCGCTATCAAAGGTACAGAGAGCGAGATTGAGATTGAGTTAAGTCTTTTGGCCAGTAGTCTTCCTCAGGCCATTGCTTATCAGCTTTATAATATTGCCCGCGAGTGTTTGACCAATTCGGTAAAACACTCTGACGCTGATAAGTTGACTATAGTTGTTCGGGAGGAGGCCGGTTCTATCAAGCTCGATTACACAGATAATGGCTGCGGATTTGACTATGCCGAGCGCAGTGCTGATCAAAATCGAGGATACGGGATAATTGGTATGATAGAGCGTGCCGAAAGTCTGAGCGGAACTCTAGTTTTAGAATCAGGAACCGGCAAGGGAACGAAAATATCAGTAACTGTACCGGCCAATCAGTAATTTTATGATTCGAATATTGGTAGTTGATGATCAAGAGCTATTGCGTCAAGGAATGGCTGCAATTCTTGCCAGTATTGATGGTTTTTTTGTCGTGGGTCAAGCAGCTAATGGCCAGCAGGCTTGCGATTTGGCTCTTGAGCTTAAACCAGATGTGGTCTTGATGGACATTCGCATGCCGGTTCTGGATGGCATCGTTGCCACCGAGAGAATTTGCCAATCGTGCCCACTGACAAAAGTTATGCTGCTTACTACCTTTGATGACGAAGAATATATCATGCAGGGCCTCGCCAATGGTGCCTCTGCCTATATTTTGAAGAACACACCTACCGATCAATTGACCCAGGCAATTCGAGCTGTGCATCAGGGCAATTCTTGGCTTGGTCCGGCGGCCTTGGCAAAAGTGTCGTCCCGATTGAATCAGATCAGTGCTAGCAAGGGCACAAGTAAACAGTTGGGAAACTGCGAAAGTTTGTTCACCGCTCGGGAGCTTGATGTTTTGAGAGTACTCCGTCAAGGTAGAAGCAATCGTGAGATTGCTGATGCTCTACACTTAAGTGAGGGCACAGTTCGCAATCACATCACAAAAATTCTCAATCAAATTGGCGCTAAGCAGAGAACTGAAGCTGCGATTTGGGCGCAGAATAATTTGGGAGAAGGAGATTGAGTCGCTTTCAGTTTGGCGCTAAACAAAGAACTGAAATTGTTTGTGTCAGTGCAACTTTTGGAGTGAATCGATGCTACGAGCTAAGTTTTCTAAATTGCAAATTGCTTCCTTGATCAAGCCTGTCATCATGCCCCTTTTAGCCTTAGTATTTTTGCCGTCATTGGCGCTTGCCCAAGGCAATTATCAAAACTGGTATCCCCGCGATATCAGTTTGCCGAGCGGGCACAGTTATCCTTGCGCTCTCACTGCTATGCCAGCTAATCTTGAAGGCATTCCGGCAGCAGATAGGGCTTTCATCAATCATGTCTATGCCATGCTCTTGCAGTGCGTTCAAGCAAAGACTGTAATGGTTGATACTTTGCGTGCTGATTCTGGAGGCTTTAGCCAAGCTTATAGTTCTTACTATGCCAAGACCACTCAGGCGCGCCAGAAAATAATGGCAGAGCCCCTTCCTGGCGGTCTGCAAGGGTTTCGCGACGGCGTGATTAATGCTCTTGATCAGCAAATACTCTTCTTTGGCAAAGCGTCGCGAGCTAGAGCTAGTGGAAAAAGCTTCCAAGAGGTGATGGGCTACAGCGAGGGTCGCAACGCTTCCACTCTGCTGATTGGTGCCTGGTCTGCCATGAGTGCTCGCTATCCTGGTCTTTCCCCAGCAGTTTCTGACAGCGCCTATCACCATCTTTGTGCTCTAGATTTGTTTTAGTCCTCTTGAGACAGCCAGTCCTCAAGAAATTAAGGAACGCTTGAAGAAGCAGCAGCGAGATTTTTGACAAATCCGGCGCGTTCAACAGTACTAAAATTAGGCGTTTTATCCGCAATTTCAATTGCGCGGTTGTACCAGTTTATTGCTTTTTCTTTGTTCCCTTCCGCTTGATTGATTTTGCCTAAGCTGTCGGCAATATGGGCAATGGATTTATAGTTGGCTCCGAATGATGCTTCGTAGATCTTTAGGGCTCTTTCTAGTAGTGGTTCGGCGTTGTTGTAGTCTTTTCTCGCTAAATAGTGAATTGCCATTCGAGTAGAGCTTTCTGCCACATCTGGATGGCGCAGACCGAGCCCACTCTCTCTTATTTTCAATGCGCTTGAATCGGCAGCTTCTGACAGAGCTTCTTTGTCGTTTCTCTGGTAGAAGATTGCAAGGTTTACCCATGGAGTAGCGGTGTCGCAGTGCGTGGGGTCTTTATATTTTCTGAGTTGTTCTTCTGACATATTCACGCATTGCTTTAGGCAATCTTCTGCCTTTAGGTAATTTCCTTGTCTCTCGTATATGTCAGCTAGAGCTGAAAGAATTTCAAGTTGCAAGTAAGTGTCTGACGCATTCTGATTGGCCTCGCCTGGCAGTAGAAGACTCCAGGTTGCAATGGCTTTGTCGTATTGTTTTCCTGCAGTGTAAACGGCGCCAAGTTTTTTGATTGCGTCATTTCTTCGGCTCGATCCGTCAGCTGGGTCGCTCTTTATCGAACGAGTGAGCCAGAATTCTGCTTCTTTGTTGTTTCCTTCCTTTGCGTACAAGCTGCCCAGATTAAATGCAATATCTCTGCTCGGTAATTGCTGCCGGCGTTTTTTAGTTAGGGCCAGACTGGTCTTAAACGCTTTTTTAGCTTCACTATCACGGTCAAGCCTCATGTAGACAAGACCTAGGGCTTTTAAATCGGATGCCATAGTTGCAGTATCCTTCGTGCTCTTGGCCTTCTCGATGTCGCTCTTAAGCCATGCTTCCAGGGCGCCAGAATTTTGGATGGGAAAACCAGACTGGAGAAGTAGGATTTGCCACCCAGGGCTCTCCGGCGATTCCACCTCCAATTTTGTGTCTTTAGCAATGGCTGCATATGGCAAAATGACTAAAAGAACTGCTGTCGACAGTGCTATTTTTAGTGTTGGTGTGCCTGCTGATGGCAGCGGATTTTTAAATATGCTCATAACACCTGCAGGTATTTGGCTATGAAGTTGCTTTAGTGCATCTTCCCTCGTCGCGCTTCTTTCTTCTTCTCTTTCTTTCTCTCTTTCCCTCGAACCTTATGCTTTTGCGAAATAGTTGTATATACAACTATTTCGTAAAGCAGAGGTAGCCGCAATTTGTAAACTAGGTGTATATACACCTAGTTTACAAACGAGCATAGGTGTCATCCGATTTGCGAACAGGCAAGTACTTTTTATCGATTTTCCCATTTATCAATTTTATCTACTTTAGCCATTCTAGCCAGTCTAGCCTAATGCCGGCCCCTGCTATCATTGCTTAAGCGACCAATAAGTAACCAATTAAGCCACCAATTAAGTGACCGACTAAGTAACTGGCGAAGCAACCGGAGGCCCTTGAACTTGCAGGCGACAGATCTAGTTTTACGCGATCAAGTCAGAGAAAAAGATCTTGAAATCAAAGTCACCTATCCGGATGGTGCTGATACTTATCCGGTAATTGTTTTCTCCCATGGTTTGTTGGGCAGCAAAGACGGTTACCAACCTTTAGTGCGCTATTGGGCTGACAATGGCTATGTCGTTATTCAACCAACACACTATGATTCTGCATCTTTCCGTAAGCCGACTTTGACTGAGCTGCGAGATTTGACGCCACTTTTTGTCGGTTGGGAAAGTCGGCCCGATGACATCATATTGATTCTTGATGAGCTGGCAAATATTGAAAGTCTTTTGCCCGGTTTTAAAGGCAAGTTCGACCATGGGCGTATCGGCATGGGTGGTCATTCTTTTGGCTCGCATACGGCGATGCTCATCGGCGGCACCCAGCTTTCTGCCAATAGCTTTGGTAATTGTGGCAATGTTGGCAGTGTATCTCCAAGCCGCCATTCTTTAGATGGCACCTCTGGTGGTGCCAATTTTGGTGCCAAAACTAGTTCCAAGGCTAGTGCCAAGACTAGTTCTAGAACTGGCAGCAGTGCCGGCGGAAAACAATTCAGAGACGAGCGGCCCTTGGCCTTCCTTCTGCTTTCTCCGCAAGGCAGTGGCCGAGCCTTGACTGAAACTGCTGATTTTAATCAATCGGCCTGGGATGATTTTGAAAGGCCAATGATGATTGTCACCGGTACTGAAGACAAAGGTAGGCGACGTCAAGATCATGTTTGGCGGTCTGAAGCATTTAAGTATGGGGCCCCAGACGATAAATATTTGATGGTTATTGAAGGCGGCTATCATGGCTTCGGTGGTATTACCGGCACTAAGTTTTTTGGATCTGGGCCAGCTAATGACAGCCATGTAGAATGGGTACAGCTCTCAACTTTGGCCTTTTTTGATCGTTATGTCAAAGGCTTGCTCGAAGCTTCGAAATTTCTCACCGAAGGCGAGCTTGCCAAGGTGAGTGGTGGGGCGGTAAAGGTCTCTTACCGCTAGCTCAGTTATTGCTGCTTGCCCCTTTATAGCCGTTAACCACTGTATAATTACCCTGAGTTATTAGTTGGAGTAGATTGGTCTGAATTTACACAATAATAGCTTCACGTATCTGTTTTGACCGTTGGATTCCTGAGGATGATACATGCGTTTGTTGCCGGGTGAGCCCTATCCGTTGGGTGCTACATGGGATGGCTTAGGGGTAAATTTCGCGATTTTCTCCGAGAATGCCACCAAAGTTGAACTTTGTCTTTTCGACTCAATTGATGCAGAGAAAGAGTCAGAGCGCATACTTCTGCCCGAATACAATAACAACGTGTGGCACGTCTATTTGCCCCATGTGCTTCCTGGTCAGCTCTATGGTTATCGTGTTTACGGGCCGTATAATCCAGAAAAGGGCATGCGTTTCAATGCCAATAAGTTGCTGCTAGACCCCTATGCTAAATCTATTGTTAGGCAGGTGAAATGGGATGATAGTTTATTTGGCTACAAAACCGGCGATCCTAGCAAAGACCTTAGTTTTGATACTCGTGATTCGGCACCGTATGCGCCACTGTGTGCAGTGGTTGATCCCGCTTTCTCTTGGGGCAACGATCGTCGCCCGAAAACGCCATGGCATAAGACTGTTATCTACGAGGCTCATGTAAAAGGTCTGACGTTTCAGAATCTAGATATTCCTGAACATCTGCGCGGAACTTATGCTGCACTCTCTTGCGAGCCTGTGATTAAGCATTTGAAGAGCCTTGGTATTACGGCTGTCGAGCTTATGCCAGTGCATGTCAAAATCAATGACCGCTTTCTCTTTGATAAGGGCCTGACTAATTATTGGGGCTATAACACCCTGGGCTATTTTGCTCCAGAGTGGCGCTTAGCCTGGAAAGATGGTGCAGTCGATCATGTGCGCGAATTCAAGATGATGGTGCGCGCCTTACATGCTGCTGGATTAGAGGTGATTCTTGATGTAGTCTACAACCACACTGGTGAAGGCAGTCAGTTGGGGCCGACGCTCAATTTTCGTGGTATCGATAATAGTGCCTACTATCGTACTAATGCAGACGATCAACGCTTCTATGTTGACTATACAGGTTGCGGCAATACCCTTAATGTCACCCATCCTCGTGTCATTCAACTAATCATGGATAGCCTGCGCTACTGGATTGAAGACATGCACGTTGATGGCTTCCGTTTTGATTTGGCTAGTGCTCTAGCTCGCGAACTTTATGCTGTCGATAAGCTTTCTTCGTTCTTTGACGTTATTGCTCAAGACCCTGTGATTTCGCAGGTTAAACTAATCGCCGAGCCTTGGGACTTAGGCGAGGGTGGCTATCAGGTCGGTAACTTCCCGGTATTGTGGACCGAATGGAATGGCAAATTCAGAGACATTGTGCGCAGTTTCTGGAAAGGTGACAGCGGCGTTGCTGGTGAGATGGCCACAAGACTATCTGGCAGTAGCGACCTCTATGAGCATAGCGGGCGCGCTCCCCACGCCAGTATTAACTTCGTTACTTGCCATGATGGTTTTACTCTCAACGATCTTGTTACCTATAACAACAAGCATAATAAAGATAATTTAGAAAGCAACAACGACGGCGAGAACCACAACAATAGCTGGAATTGCGGAGTCGAAGGTTTCACTACTGACATTGAAGTTAGGGCCTTGAGGGCAAGGCAGAAGCGTAACTTGATGGCGACTTTGATGCTCTCGTTGGGTGTGCCGATGATTAGCGGCGGCGATGAACTCAGTCGTACTCAGAGAGGTAATAACAATGCCTACTGCCAAGATAGTGACATCAGTTGGTACAACTGGCAATTGAATGAAGAGGAACAAGATTTTCTTGAATTTGTCCGCAAAGTAACCCATATTCGCAAGGCTCAGCCAGTATTGTTGCGCCGCAAGTTTTTAAGCGGAAGATTAGAAAGCCTTGAGGGAAACCGGGATGTTGCTTGGTTTAACGCCAAGGCCCAAGAGCTTACTGCCAAAGAGTGGACCAATCAAAGTCTGCAGAGCTTTGGCATGGTGATTGATGGTTTTGGTATTACCGAAGTTGATGAAACGGGCGATCCGATTGTTGGCAATACTCTCTTTATGCTACTCAACGCCTCGGCCCATGACATAACTTATATTATGCCGGCTCACTATGATTCGTTTTGCACTCCGGCAAGAACGGCTCAGAGCAAGGAGTGCAAAGAAGGTCGTTGGAGTTTGTTGATTGATACTTTTGATCAATCGCGAGATCATATGCGCTTTGATTTTGGCTCAAAGTTTGTCCTCAATTCGCGCAGCTTAGTACTGTTCGAGTTGTTGCAGAGTGATTTAGAAGGCTAGTGGGCGCGGTCGTAACGTAGGCCCTTTTCTTTGCGTATTTGTTTCTGTTCAAACATTTTGGCATCACCGCGGCCTTTGAATGCTGCTAAGCTTTCGTTGGCATTGAGCTGCACCACACCAGCGCTCACACCAACAACAAGCTCTCCCTTCACAGGAGCTTCGGTTGGTTGCAGGGGCCTGATGCCCGATTTGTCTAGATTTGGTCTAGGCACAATAGGAACATTGGTCAGCATTCCTTGGGCATCAACTACTAGATGTATTGTGGACTTTGCGGCCGGATTGTCGTTGGCTGCTGTCATTCCTGGTGTAGAGTGGAATAGCTCTCTCAGCCATTGTTTAGCGGCCCTTTGCCCTTCAAATACTTGGTCTATCTGAGCTTGGCTAGCAAATTTTTTCTCTACTAAAATTTGACCAATGAGCTGACGGTTTTCGGGTGATTGCTTGGATTGAATTTTTAGTGCTTCCTGAATTTGTTCTTCTTTGATGCCACCGTGCACTTTGAGCAGCTGACCAATTTGGGGCAAAAAGCGATAGGCGGTTTTGTCACCGAGAGCGGCGATGTCTTGGTCGTTGTATACCTCTAGCTTTTGGCCCTTAGTGATCTGCCCTGGTTTGAGGCCAGTGCGTTCTTGTAGGCGGGCGACCTCGGCGTTGATATTGGCAGCATCGATTTTTTCACCGGTAATGTTAGAGCGGGCCTTGAGCAAGGTTTCGGCTAGGTCTTCTACAGTCTGGTTTTCTTTGGCGATGACTGAGCGCGGTATTGTTTTTAGTTTGGTCACTTCGGCCGGATAGTTTTCACTAAGCTGTCGCGTTGTTGGAGCTTCTTTGGCTACGCCAATGCGCATTCTCTGCTCGAATGTTTGGGCCAGCTGAGTGGCATGGGGCAGGTCTGTTTTGGGCATGACGATCATGAATTCGTCGCCGCCTTCGCGCACATGAATATCGGTAGCGCGCTTGAAGTGACCTTTGATCATGTCGGAAGCTTTTTTCAAAACTGCATCGCCGACATTGTGGCCGAAGTTATCGTTAGCAGCTTTAAAATTGTCTAGGTCAAGGTAAGTCATTGACAATGGTTCATTTTCCCGCCCGCTGCGTGCTACTTCTGTGCGCAGTGCTTCTTGTCCACCGGTTTTGTTTTTCAGCCCGGTGAGGCCGTCGACTAAGGCAAATTCTTTGGCTCTTTCAGAATAACCTTTAGGGTGAACTTCAATTGGCCCCAGAGAAAAATAGGGCTTACCTTCACTGACACGAGCTTGCATGCGACTAGAAATGGCTTCTTTGCCTGCGGCTGTGCCATAGCCTAAGGTGCCAAACATAGCTCCGAAGACGGCGTAAGAGGCGGCGTCTTTGCCAATTTCATGATAGTTGAGTGGGCGACCGTTTAGGGCCGATGTTAGGGTGGAGTGGCCGACGCCACCAGCGGCACCAGCGATTGTCGCTGTGCCAACTGTGCTTAAGTAGCCAGTCTTAGCAAGCAACGGAATAGTTTTTAGTCCGATAGAGGCACCGTCCATAGTGGCGAACGTTCCCACGCCAATTGCCATGTTGCGTAGTTTGTTGACGCCAAAGTCTTTGTCAGCTATCGGCACTGTCAGTTCGTACAGCCCACCAGCTGCTGCTGATTCGACGATCGGCACCGTGGTGGCTCTGCCGAATGCTGCTGCCCGCGATACGCCCACTCCTTTAGCGAGCACGGCGAACTCGACCACGCTGCCGGCGATTGTACCGGCCTTGGTCCAGTTATTGTCGTGGCTGGGTTTACTAATTAGGTCAGGGGCTCCGGGTTTGAACGAAGTTGTGTGCCTGATTACCTGAGCTGCTCCGGCCAAGGGTTGTTCGACCGCTGTGTAGGCTGCTGCATGCAAAGCATCGCCCACTCCTGCCAATAAAGTTACGTCGCTGGGGCTTACAGCCTGGTCGCTCGAACTTTGCTTGTCGTTAGAATGTGCGCTAATAGGCATAAATTGATTCCTCGGTCTAATTCTTTGTACCCAAAGAACGCCAAGGCTAATAATTGAGTTACTTTTCCTTCAAAATACTATCTAGCTCAGCGGCCAGTCTGGTTTTTAGGTCGCCGCCGAAGCCAACGTGTACTACCTTGACAATGCCGTCTTTGCCGATAATGACCGATTGAGGGATACCTTCCACATTGTAGGCATTGGCTACTTTGCCGTCTTTATCGAGGGCGACATTGATGGTTAGACCTTGTGATCTAAGAAATGCTTCGATTTTGCCTGGTTCTTCTCGCAGGTCAATGGCGTAGAATTTGACACCTTTGCTTTCGTAGGCTTTGGTCACTTCAGCTAAAATTGGTAGTGCTTGGCGGCAGGGTGGGCACCAGGTGGCCCAGAAGTCTAAGACCACAACATTTTTGCCTTTTAGATCAGCTAGATTAAACTTGCCACCATCTAAGGTGCTAAGCTCGATTGCTGGGGCCTCTTTTTTCAGTAGTGGGTGTTCTTCTGCTTCGGCTGCTGCTGCGTGGCCAGACTCTGCTGCATGCTTGCTCTCACCAAAGAATGTTTTGATTTCTTTGGCCGCAGTAGGTGGCGCAAATTTAAATTCGCTATCGGCAATTTTTGTAGCTGCAAGTTGGGTGTAGTCGAAAACAATAGAGATATTTTGGTCTCCCATCATTTTGCCGAGGGCTGGCGAAACTCGTCTAAGCCATGGGGTTTTGCCGCTCTCGATCCACATGTCCCAAGCCATTTTGGGAGCCTCTACCTTAATGTGCTCGCACTCAATGCCGTCAATTGTTTCTTTGCCGATTAGGCTTCCGCCTGTTATGCCATAGACTTTTTGCAAAAATTGATATGGATCTTCTGCCAGTAGGCACTCTAGGGCATTGAGACCACCGAAATTAAAACCAGTGGCGTAAAAGAATTCGCGGTCGCGGAACGATTCAAAGAAAGTGCTGGTAGCCTTGCCCTTGATGTAGCCAGCGCGCGGATTGTAGAGATAGCGGTTGTCCCCGTCCATACGCACTTCGCTGCCGTTGTAGCGGTCATGATCGCTGCTGTCGATGGTTATTGACAGTTTATTGGGCCGCTGCACAAAAATTTTGAAAGCAGTTTTACGTTCGTCTTTTTCTGCTCCTTGACGCACACTCATCTTGTATTGAAGTACGGTTTTAAATGATTTGAGGCCGGCGTAAAAGTCTGACATTTTCTTGAGGAGCTGATCGACTTTCGCGTCGATTGTCGCGTCTATTTTCGCGTCTATTTGTGCTTCGGGTTTTGTCGCTGGTTTGCTCTCAGGGCTCGATGCTGCGCCGCTAGAGGCTGTTTCTTTGGCGTTGCTTGTGCTCGTGCCCTCGGCGAAAGCTGGGCAATAACTTAGAAGAATTGAAAAACTGAGAAAAAGGGAACGAAAGGCAGTGGCCGAGACTTTTAATTGCATGGTTGGCTCAATTCTGGGAACTCAATAATTGTAGCCCACTGACATATTGATTGAGAGTTTTAGCTTTCGGCTATGATAGTAGCCAACCGCTTGTCAGTAACGAGGGTGTAACCATTTCATCTGGCGAAAACCAACAGCCTCCTCCAGCCTCCGAAGGGGCTTACGGCCGGCCTATACCGCAAGGAGCCGAGTTTGCCGCCGGCACTTTGGTGGGCGGCACCTATGAAATTGTTGATTACCTCGGTCGGGGCGCCATGGGTTTTGTTTATCGTGCCCGGCACAATATCCTTGGCCGTGAATATGCCCTGAAAACCCTGGGCGGCGATCAAATCTCAGACACCTCGTGGCGTCGTTTTCAGATAGAAGCTCAGGCTATTGCCAAAATGTCTCACCCTAACGTGGTGGGAATTCACAATTTCGCTTTGCATCATCGCGAAGGACAGACAGACATCCCTTTCTATGTAATGGATTTGCTTGAGGGAAGCAATCTCATGGAGCGGCTGCGCGACAATGGCACTCCGCCTTTAGCGATCTTACTTTCAATTTTTCAGCAGGCCGCCGCCGGTCTTGGATACGCTCACTCTAAGGGCATGATTCACCGCGACGTCAAGCCTGGCAATATTGTTTTGCTTAATAGCCCAGATGCCGTTGGGGCAACTGTCAAAATTGTTGATTTTGGCATTGCAAAGTTGACCGACGCGCAGTATGGTGCGCAGAAGCTAACCACTGCTGGTGAGGTTTTTGGCAGCCCGTTGTACATGAGCCCTGAGCAAAGCATGGCGCAAACTCTAGACCAACGCACTGACATTTATTCCCTAGGTGTAACCTTGTTCGAGGCGTTAGTGGGCGATCCACCATTTATTGCTAATTCAGCCGTTGAAGTAATGATGATGCATCAGAGTGCGCCTGTTCCAATCATAAATAGTGTCTCTGAAGTTGGTTATCCGCCTGAAGTTCAGCAAGTTGTTGAAAAGATGATGGCAAAGGTGCCAGAGGATCGTTATCAGGCTATGGACCAAGTAGTCGCCGATTTAGCTGCCATTGCTCGGGGTCAAGAGCCTGCTCTTGGTGCTTACAGGCTCTCTGATACGGGACGGTTTGAGCACCGCTCAAGCACTGGCGATTCTGCCGGTGGTGATGCTCTCCGTGATACGCGTGCTGGTCGGGTTGGCGCCACTACGGTCAGTGGTCCGCTTTTGTCGACTACTGTATCTTCCAATCGGGGCGCTCTAGATTCTCAGGAGCTTGATGAAGAGCCTGAGGAGAAAACGGCTAGAGCGATGAATTCTATATTCATCGGCTTAGCTAGTGTTGCTGTCATTGCCTCCGTTGCAGTGCTTCTTCTTCCTCATATTACCGATTGGTTAGAAAAGAATAGTTCGCCCGCTGACCGCCGTGTCGGCAGCGCTGATGGTGAACGCAAGATTACGTCAGGAAAAAGCAAATTACTTGAGCCATCAACAGGAGAGAAAGTGCAGGATGCGAGCGACGGGAGTTCTGCAAATCTAGGTTTCGATGAAGCAAGTGCGGTTGCGGCTTTGGGAAAAAACAAACCCAAAGTTACTAGCATTGACGATAGTGCTCGAAACGATTTTGCAGCAATAGTTGATATGAGTTCTAAGCGCTTAAATGCAATGGGTGGAGTGCAGAAGCCTCCTACTGGTTCGCAGAATGAAAACTTCAAATATTCTAGTCTTGTCGTGGTTAAGGGTGTCAAAATTCGGCGTTTCAATTTCCCCAATGATATTTCCATCGGCCACTTTTCTGGAGCTACTGTAGAATCTACTCTGGACGCCAAGGGAACGGTAGATTTGATTGCCGGAGTTGAATACGCATTCATTCCTAATCGTTCGATTGAACAATACCCGCAGTATTTGAAGCGTTTTCGCTCGGGGGACATACGAATGGTCTCGTTGTGGCCTTACTTGTGCCGAGATAAACTGCTTGATGCGGTGTCATATATTCCCGGTGTGCAGAAGTTGACAATTAGTAAGGACGACGGATTTACTGCAGCTTCATTTAGTCGCTCTCTTGGTCGCTTTAAATCGTTGAGCGAATTTGAAGCTAGCGCAATTGACGTAGGGGGGTCGGCGTTAGCTGCGGCGAATTGTTGGTCCCAGCTTGAAAAGTTAAAGCTGAGGGAGGTTCATGGCCTTGGGCCATTGCTCGAAAAGTTGCAAAGTTCTTCCAAGCTAACGGAACTGACAATAAGAAAGTCTCGCCTCAGTCATCGAGATATTGAGTTGATTGCTAGTTTGCATCAACTAGTTGCCCTTGATTTGGGTGATAACAAGCTGAGCATGGATGACCTAAGATTGCTTGCTAAGCTGTCGCGGCTAAAATTTTTAGCAATACGAAATT
>Ga0172380_10000178_pt1 | contig 138586 bp, 151 predicted proteins | sample Leawe162metaG_FD_119747 | JGI IMG/M metagenome (GOLD analysis project Ga0172380, IMG submission 119747) | Leachate microbial communities from a municipal landfill in Southern Ontario, Canada - Leachate well 162 metaG | ecosystem: Engineered > Solid waste > Landfill > Unclassified | place... | reverse complement strand
GCGGAGCGCCCCGGCTGTCGCCGGGTGCAAGAGGGTAGGGTCTTGGCAGGCTCGCGGCAGTGGAACGCTCCGCGATGTCCGTTTTTTCGGGGGCGCCGGTAGGCAGCCGTTTCTGGCTTAGCCGACGCGAGCCCGGCGGGCGGGCCGGCGCACAGATACCGGTCCCGATGAACTCCGCTCGAACATCGTCCCCGCCGCCGCAAGGTCGCATGGCCATACGCCCTCCCCGTGCGGCGGGAATGGCAGTGAGTATGGGGGGCTGTTGAGGGGGTGATGGACAGATTGTTTCGCGCGGTCGGATAACGCGCGCGGAACTGTGGGATTTCAACGGTTTGGGCGTGGAGATCAGCGATATGCGCGCCAGTGCGGGTCACTTGCTTGCGGAAGGGGACACGCTCTGAAGTGCATGTCCCCGCGCCTTCCGTTACCGCGATTTCACTGGACGGTCCGGACCGCGCGCAGCACTCTTGCATTACAAGATAGCTCCCGAGGGACCGCCCCATGAACCGTATCGCCCTGCTGGCCGCCGGCTGCGCCGCCCTGGCCCTGGCCGCCTGCGACCACCCCGACGCCGCCCGTCAGCGGCAGGCCCGCGCGCTCAAGGTCATCAGCAAGCTCGATTGCCCGGAGACGCAAGGGACGCTCAAGCGCGTCAGCGCCGCGGCCGATGGCCTGTCCTGCGACTACGGCGCCGACGGGGTCGAGGTGACGCTTAAGCTGATCAAGCTGGAGGGCGGCTCGGCGGCCAGAGTCCTGGCGCCGATCGAGACCGACCTGCGAGCCCTGGTCCCCAAGGCGCCGTCCGACGCCGCCTCGGCGACCGCGAAGGCCGAGTCCGGAGGCGGGGATGAGGTCGATATCCGCCTGCCCGGCGTGACGATCAGGGCCGGCGACTCGACCGCCAACATCGATGTCGGCGGCGAGGACGGGGCCCGGATCAACGCCAACGACGACGGGGCCGAGATCCGCGTGCAGCGCAACGTCGAGGTCGATGGCAAGACGGTCGAGAGCGAGACCCGACGCAGCCGCCATCGCGACGACGGGATCTATTCGCGCTTCATCCTGGCCAGCGACAAGGCCACCGGCGACTGGTCGGTGGTCGGCTACGAGGCCCGGGGCCCGCGCGGCGGCCCGCTGGTCGTCGCCACCCTGAAGGCCAGGCGGGGCCACGACAGCGACGACGACAGCTTCTCGGACGCCGACGCCCTGGTGCGCCACAATGTCGGCGGCCGGAAGACCGGCGGGATCGTTATCGGAGCGGACTGACCTCGGTCACCTTGTAGGCCAGCATCCGCCCGTCCTCGTCGGCGACGGAGACGTATTCCCCGACGGTGAAACTGTGCTCGCCCAGGCGATGCACCGGCTCGTCGTCGGTGTCTTCCGACGCGTCATAGTCGAAATACCAGGTCTGGCCGCGCCGCTTCAGCACGCCGGTGACGGCCTCCTCCTCGGGCGCGAACCGACGCACCGAGCACTCGCCCCGGTGGGCCTGGAAGCCATCCACGTCCAGCTTGCCGTCCGCCCCCAGCGGCGCGACCAGGCTGTAGCCCCGGTGGTCGTCGCCGTCGGCGAATTCGGTGCCCGGATTGCGCGCAAGGCGCATGACAATGCGCGAAAGCGTCATTGAGATCCTCGTTTTCTGTCAGGTCAGTGCGAAAGGAACAGCGACGGTCCGTCGTTGTTCAGCAGCGTCCGGGTGGTGCCGCCAAAGATGTATTCCTGCAGCCGCGGATGGCCAAAGGCGCCAGCGACCAGGATATCGGCCGACAGGCGCCCGGCCGCGGCCAGCAGCAGGTGGGCCGCGTCGCCCGATTCGGCGATCAGCTCGACCTCGGCCGCGACGCCGCGGGCGCCGAAGAAGCCTTTCAGCCGTTCGGCGTCGAACGACCGCGACGACGCGGCGGGGGCGGCGAGAATCACCACGCGGCTGGCCTTTTCGAGCAGCGGCAGGGCTGTGCGGGCGGCGCGCGAGGCTTCCTTGCCGCCGTCCCAGGCCACGACCGCCACGCCGCCGGCCTTCAGGCCTGGCCGGGCGACGATGGTCGGGCGCTGTTCGTCGGCCACGACCTGCTGGAAGGCCTCGGCCAGTGGGCCGCGGCCGCGCGCGGCCTCGTTGTCGAACAACACCACGTCCGACAGCCGGCCTTCCATCGACAGGCCGGCCCAGACCGGCGTTTCCAGTGACACGAACCGGGTGTTGGCGTAGCCGCAACCCTCGGCGGCGGCGCGGGCCGACCGTTCGCCCTCGGCGGCGGCCTCCTTGAGGCTGTCCATGGCGGTGATCTGGACCCCGCCCATGAAACCCTCGCCCATCCAGGGCATGAGATCGGCGATATCGGCCGGCGCATGGACGGCCGCCAGCTCAGCCTTGAACGGCGCGGCCAGCGCGGCCGCCAGCTTCAGGATTTCCGCGTCGTGAACACCGCCCGCAAGCGGCGCCATGATCCTCGCCCAGCTCATTCAAAGGTCTCCTTCAACCGAACCGTGATCGCAACACCACCCCTAGACATTGATCTTTATCAACCAATGCGCCAGTGGAAACGCCCTGCTCAGAAAAGGAACGAACGGGTGGCGAAAGGGCTGCGAAGCACACGTTCGGGGAACACGGCGCCACGCGCGTGGCAACGGATGCTGTCGGGCCGGCGACTGGACCTGCTCGACCCCTCCCCGGTCGATATCGAGATCGAGGACATCGCCCACGGCCTGGCCCGGGTGGCCCGCTGGAACGGCCAGACCATTGGCGAACACGGCTTTTCCGTCGCCCAGCACTCGATGGTCGTCGAGGAGCTGGTGGCGCACATCCAGCCCGCCGTCGATCCGAAATGGCGGCTGGCCGCCCTGCTCCACGACGCGTCCGAATATGTGATCGGCGACATGATCAGCCCGTTCAAGGCGGCGCTGGGGGTCAGCTACAAGGACTTCGAGGAACGGCTCGAACACGCCATCCACGCCCGTTTCGGCCTGCCGGCGAAGACCCCGGCGACGATCAAGAAGCTGATCAAGCAGGCCGACCGGGCCTGCGCCTTCTTCGAGGCCACGCAGCTGGCCGGATTCGGCCATGACGAGGCCCTGGCGATCTTCGGCGCGCCGCCGGCCGGCTATCGCCTGACTATCGAACCCCAGGCGCCCAGCGAGGCGCAAAAGCGGTATGTTCACCGCTTCCATGTCCTGTCGGAGGCGGCCGGGTTCGAACCGGTCCAGGCGGCGTTTGATACGGAGTAGCGGACACGAGGGACTAGGGACTAGGGTCTGGCAAGGTTCAGATGACGCCGCGTCGTTGCTCGACTAATCCCTAGCCCCCAACCCCCAGCCCCTCCTGTGATGCCCCACTCCGTCGTCATCGGCCTGTCCGCCGTCATCATGGCCATTCGCGGCGGCGAGGCGGTGGTGCTGACGGTGCGGCCGCACGACGCGGCGACGGACCAGGTCTCGACCCTGGCCGGCCTGCCGTTCGGCCCGTTCGACCCGGAGGGACACCGCACGTTCGAGATCGCCCTGCGCGACTTCGTCACCGAACAGACGCGGTTCGACCTGGGCTATGTCGAGCAGCTCTACACCTTCGGCAACAAGGGCCGCGACGCGCCGCGGGCCGAGATCGGCGCCGGCGCCGCGCGCGTCGTATCGGTCGGCTACCTGGCCCTGACCCCGTCGGCCGTCGATACCGACGCCCCGGACAGCGCCTGGGCGCCCTGGACGCGGTTCTTTCCGTGGGAGGACTGGCGTCAGGGCCGGCCGGCGCTGATCGACGCGGCCATCGCCCCGGCCCTGCGCGCCTGGGCCGCCAGGGACGAGGCGAGGCTGGCCCGCGCGCGCCTGCTGTTCGCGCTCGACGACGCCCGCTGGAACGAAGAGCGGGTGCTCGACCGCTACGAGCTGCTCTACGAGGCCGGTCTGGCCCCGGAAGCGGCCCGCGACCGGGCGCGCGAGCGCGGCGAGACCACGGTCGAGCCCCGCGCCCTGTCGGCGGCCCTGGGCGAGCCGATGCTGTCGGACCACCGGCGCATCCTGGCCACGGGCCTGGGGCGCCTGCGCGGCAAGCTGAAATACCGCCCCGTGGTGTTCGAGCTGATGCCGCCGGAGTTCACCCTGTCGGCGCTGCAGCGGGCCGTCGAGGCCATCGCCGGCGTGCCGCTGCACAAGCAGAATTTCCGCCGGGTGGTCGAGCGCATCGACCTGGTCGAGGGCCTGGGCCGCATGGACACCGAGACCGGCGGCCGGCCCGCCGAGCTGTTCCGCTTCCGCAGGGAGCTGCTGACGCAGCGGCCGGCGGGGGGGCTGTCGCTGCCGCTGCTGCGGGAGTGATCCTTCTCCCATCGGGAGAAGAAGGGGCCCGCGCCGCAGGCGTGGGAGGTTGAGGGCTTACGGTGTCGGTTCGGTGAGCGCGTAGCCCCTCACCCTCCCATGCTTCGCATGGGCCCCTCCCTCTCCCGCTGGGAGAGGGTTACTCCGCCGCGATCCGTTCCGGCGCCGGGGTCGGCATCGCCGCCTCCCGCGCCCGCCACTTGGCCTTCAGCGTCGCGGAGGTGTCGCGCGAGCCGTCGGGGCTCCAGCCGGGCGGGCCGAACAGGTAGCCGACCACCTCGCGCGGCGACCGGGAGCCGGCCAGGTCCTTGCCGATGGCCATCCATTCGTGAAACGCCACCCGGAAGATGTTGAAATCGCCGAGGTTATGCACCACGCCATAGCGGCAGGGCTCTTCGTCGGTCTCGGGGATGTAGCTGCCGAACATCCGGTCCCAGATGATCAGGATGCCGGCGTAGTTGGCGTCGAGATAGCGCGGGTTGCGCGCGTGGTGCACGCGGTGGTGCGAGGGCGTGTTGAACACCGCCTCGAACCAGCGGGGCATCTTTTTGATCGCCTCGGTGTGGATCCAGTACTGGTAGACGAGGCTGATCCCCTTCTGGATCGCCACCATGGCCGGCGGAAAGCCGAGGAAGATCATCGGCAGCCACAGCAGCCACGTGCCGGCGATCCCGCCCGTCCAGGTCTGCCGCAGGGCCGTGGACAGGTTGTAGTGCTGCGAGGTGTGGTGGTTGACGTGGGCCGCCCACCAGAACCGCCGCTCGTGCGACAGCCGGTGGAACCAGTAGTAGGTCAGGTCCTCGAGGAAAAACACCGCCACCCAGGCCCACCAGGCCGTCATCGGCAGGGTGAACAGGCGATGCTCGTAGACCCACAGGGTGGCGGCCAGAACGACCCCGGCCGTCAGCAGGCCGGCGATCTGGCTGCCCAGGCCCATGCCCAGCGAGGTGGCCGTGTCGCGCACCTCGTAGACCGCCCGGACCTTGCGGAAGCGGGCGAGCAGGATCTCCAGCACGATGGTGACGACGAAGACCGGCACGGCCCAGTCGACGGGACTGAACGCCGGGGTGATCGGATCGAGGGTCATGCGGCAAGCGCCTCGGCGGGGGTTTCAGGAGGCCAGGGACTGACGCCGCTGACCGCCAGCCGGGCCATCGGCGCCGCGGGATCGCGCAGCTTCAGCAGCACCCTGCCCCGCCGCACCGGCGCGACCATGGCCAGCCGCCAGGGCATGGACCGGGCGACCCAGGAATCGCCCAGGCGGTAGATCACCAGCGCATCCTCGCCCGACCGGGCGACCGCGCCGGCGCCGTCGCCGGCGATCCAGACCTTATCGACAATACGTCCGGGGAATTCGCCCGCCAGCAGCGTCCGGGCCGCCGCCTCGTCGAGCGGCGCGAACGGCCGGGCGATCCGCGCCCAGCCGGCCACGGCGATCATCAGGGCCACCAGGGCGGCCGACGCGGCCAGTTGTATGAGCGTTGCGTTCACGTGTGCGCCTCTTCCCCGGCCGGGGAGTGTCGTCGCCGACGGCGCGCCGTCAACCAAAAAGCCCCTCCCGTCGCCGGGAGGGGCCCATGTTTGGTCGCGATCCTGCGAAATCAGAACTTGCGGGTGTAGGCCACGGCCCAGACATCCGCTTCGCCGGCGTCATAGTCGTGACGCGTCCAGTCGAGCCGCACGCCGTCCTTGTCGGTGAAGTGGTACTGGCCGCCGGCGCCAAAGGCGACGCCGTCATCGTCCAGGTCGCCCAGCGAGGTGTCGAAGCTGGAGCTGGTGTAGCCGACCCGGGCGAACAGGTCCGCCTTGGGGCTGACCGGCACGAAGCCGACGACGAAACCGCCGACCTGGTGCTTCAGATCGACATCGACGGCGCCGACCGAGTCGCCGCTGACACCGAACGCGACTTCACCCTCGACGCCGACGTAGGGATTGAACTTGTAACCCAGGCGACCCTGGATGGCGCCGAGGTTGGCGTCGCCCGTATCGACATTGGCGTAGCCGACCGTGCCGTAGACTTCCTGGGCCTGCGAGGCGGCGGGGATGGCGGCGGCCGACAGGGCGGCGGTCGCGGCGGCAATCATGAGAAACTTCATCGTCTTGTACTCCTAGACGCTTTTTCAGCTCCCCAGCCGTGTCGGACGTAGGGTCCAAACGCGGCGCGTGCGTGGCGGTTCAGCGGGCGCAATGAGGCGGATTTGTAGCGTTGCCCTTTGGCCACACGGCTGACGCGGCCGCGCGGCGTGCTATCTATCGCCGCGAACCAGAACAGCGCCGCGCATGAAGCAGGCGCGACCATCGTCGGGACCCATCGCCGTGCATCAGGCCGTTATCGCCGCCACCGGGCTCTACACGCCCGAACAGAGCATTTCCAACGCCGAGCTGGTCGAGGCGTTCAACGCCTGGGCCGAACGGTTCAACGCCGAGAACGCGCAGGCCATCGCCGCCGGCGAGATCGCGGCCCAGACCCCGTCCTCGGCGGAGTTCATCGAGAAGGCCTCGGGCATCAAGGCCCGCTTCGTGATGAACAAGTCCGGCATCCTCGACCCGGCCATCATGCGGCCCGACATTCCCGAGCGCCCGAACGAGGAAATCTCCATCCTGGCCGAAATGGCCGTCGCCGCCGCCCGCGAGGCGATCGCCCGATGGGGCAAGCCGGTCAGCGAGATCGGCGCGGTGGTGTGCGCCGCCTCCAACATGCAGCGCCCCTATCCGGCCATGGCCATCGAGGTGCAGCAGGCGCTGGGCATCGACGGCTTCGCCTTCGACATGAACGTGGCCTGTTCCAGCGCCACCTTCGGCATCAAGACCGCCGCCGACTTCATCGCCACCGGCTCGGCCAAGGCCGTGCTGATGGTCAATCCGGAGATCTGTTCGGGCCATCTGAACTTCAAGGACCGCGACAGCCACTTCATCTTCGGCGACGTGGCCACGGCGGTGATCCTCGAGCGGGCCGACCTGGCTGAGGGAGGCTGGGACATCCTGGGCACGAAGCTGAAGACCCAGTTTTCCAACAACATCCGCAACAACTTCGGCTTCCTCAACAACGCCGCGCCAGAGGGCATCGGCGCCCGCGACAAGCTGTTCATCCAGGAAGGCCGCAAGGTGTTCCGCGAGGTGGTGCCGATGGTCAGCCAGATGATCATCGACCACGCCGCCGAGCTGGGCCTGGACCCGACGGCCCTCAAGCGCCTGTGGCTGCACCAGGCCAACATCAACATGAACGCGATGATCGGCCGCCGGGTGCTGGATCGCGATCCGACGCCGGAGGAAAACGTGATCATCCTCGACACCTACGCCAACACCAGCTCGGCCGGCTCGATCATCGCCTTCCACCGCGCCAGCGACGACTTCGCCCCCGGCGAGACCGGCCTGATCTGCAGCTTCGGGGCGGGGTATTCGGCCGGGACGGTGTTTGTGAGGAAGCGGTAGGGGTCAGATGCTCCCCCCTTGGGGGAGCTGTCGGCGAAGCCGACTGAGGGGGTCCCCCGAGACCTGAGCGGACCCCCTCCGTCTCGGCTTCGCCGATCCACCTCCCCCGATGGGGAGGATTTGGTGGCGCTACTTCGCCGCCGGCTCGGCCGCCGCCGGCGTCAGATCGATCATCACCGGCTCCCGCTTCAGATGCGCCGCCTTCCAGTCCATGGCGTTGCGCACGCGCCAGCCGACCGAGGGGTGATCGTAGAAGATGATCTCCTCCCACCTGCCGGGGGTCGCCGCGCGGTATTCGATGGTCTTGACCAGCGCCTTGGCCAGGCCGTCGGGCTCGTTCACGCGCTGAAGCGAGAAGTTGTCGGCGTCCGCCTCGGCGACGCGCACCACGGTGTTGATCAGCGGCGCGGCCAGAAGGCTCAGCACCGACAGCACCGCCGCCAGCACGGGCAGGCCGGCCGGGTCGGCGATGCTCTCCACGCCCGATCCCATCAGGCGGGCGGCCATCGGGAACAGCCGGCCGGCCAGCCAGAAGCCCATCATGGCGATCAGGCTGAACACGCCGGCGAACCACAGGGCGTGCATGTGGACGTAATGGCCCATCTCATGGCCGACCACGCCGCGCACCTCGGCGATATCCGCGCCCTTGCTGAACATCGTGTCGCTCATGGCCACGCGCGCCGAGCCGAACAGGCCCGAGACGTTGGCGGTATAGGCGTTCGACTGTTTGGAGCCGTTGTAGATGAAGATCTTGTCGGACGGGACGCCATTGGCCCTGGCCATCGCCACGACCGTCTCGCGCATGGGACCGGCCGGCGCGGGCGTGTACTTGTTGAACAGCGGCTCGATCACCACCGGGGCGACCACGATGCCGAAGATCAGGAAGGCGCTCGTCACCAGTCCGCCCCACAGCCACCAGCGTCTCGGTGACAGGCGCATGATCCAGTAGATCAGGCTGAACAGGATCACGTTCATGATCAGGCCGACGATCAGGCCCTTGCCCCAGTCGGCGAACCAGCCGCCCAGAGCCTGGCTGGTCAGGCCGTACTGGGTCTGCCGCCACCAGTCCGAATAGACCGACCAGGGCAGGCTGAGCAGCGAGTCCATCACGAACCAGACCGGCAAAACCGCCAGCACGGCCAGCCAGCCGATCCGGCCCTTGCCGGCGCCGGTGCGGATACGGGCCAGGACTCCGGTCCGGATGATGATCCAGGAGACCAGGATGGCGACCAGCGTCCCCCACAGCAGCAGCCAGTGGCCGCCTTGGGTGTAGGCCGTGGCCTTCGCATGGGCCTCGGGCGGCAGCGTCGCCAGGTATTTCGCGGTCTCCGCCGCGGCGTCGAATGTCGTTGAACCGGCGGCCATGGCGCGCCTCCCTCCCCCAGAAGAAGGCCGGAGGAAGCCACGCCCGACCGGACTTGTCAGGTGAATTCGCCGTCACCGGGCGACTCGGCCGATGCTGGCACCGGCCGCACGGGGCCGATGCGCGCGAGAGCCGCCGATGAGTCGCCTCAAATCCCACGCCGAGCGCCACCTGGTCGCGCGCATCGGCTGGCTGCGGGCCGCCGTGCTGGGGGCCAACGACGGCATCGTCTCGACCGCCAGCCTGATCGTCGGGGTCGCCGCGGCCGCCGGCGGCCGGAGCGAGGTGCTGGTCGCGGGCATCGCGGGCCTGGTCGCCGGCGCCATGTCGATGGCGGCCGGAGAATATGTCTCGGTCAGCTCCCAGTCCGACACCGAGCGGGCCGACCTCGCGCGGGAGACGGCCGAGCTCGCCCAGGACCCCGAGTCCGAACGCCAGGAACTGGCCGGCATCTACGTCGCCCGGGGCCTGACGCCGGATCTGGCGCGGCAGGTGGCCGACCAGCTGACGGCCGGCGACGCCCTGGCCGCCCACGCCCGCGACGAGCTGGGCATCTCGGAGATCACCCAGGCCCGGCCAATCCAGGCGGCGCTGACCTCGGCCGCGACCTTCGCGGTCGGCGCGGCCATGCCGCTGGCGATGGTGTTCCTGTTCCCGCCGGGCAGTCTGACGGTGGCCGTGTCGGTCGCCTCGCTGGCCTTCCTGGCCCTGCTCGGCGCGGTCGGGGCGAAGGCCGGCGGGGCCAACATCTGGAAGGCCACCGCCCGGGTGACCTTCTGGGGCGCCCTGGCCATGGCCGCCACCGCCGGCGTGGGGACGCTGTTCGGGGTGGCGGTGTAGATCCCAGGATGCTCCCCCCTCGGGGGAGCTGTCGGCGAAGCCGACTGAGGGGGTCCGCTCAGATGTCGGCTAAGCCCACACGCCAGTGACGCAGGCATCGAAACGACTCGCTCTTAGATTGCTAATGTGACAGCATCCCGGCATGGACGCGCCGGACCCAACGCGCCAGTTCGCCAAGGACCTCCGAAGGCAAATGAGCCTGCCGGAAGTGCTGCTCTGGCGCCAACTTCGCGCTCGCCGGCTGGAAGGCCTCCGTTTCCGCAGACAACATCCGCTAGGCCCGTTCATTCTCGATTTCTTTTGTGCGGAAGCGAAGTTGGCGGTCGAAGTTGATGGGGCCAACCACCATGTCGGCGACCGACCGAAACAAGACGCCTATCGCGATCGCTGGCTCGCTGACAGGGGCATTCACACGCTGCGGCTACCAGCCAGTCTGGTCCTGAAGGACCTGAACGCGGCCCTTCACACGATCCTGCATGAGATCGGCGGCCGGCGTTCCGGGTGACCCCCTCCGTCTCGCCTTCGGCGATCCACCTCCCCCGAAGGGGAGGATCAGCGCCGGTTCAGCACCGCCTGGGCCGCCGCCAGCCTGGCGATCGGGACGCGGAAGGGGGAGCAGCTGACGTAGTCGAGGCCGACGCTCTCGCAGAAGGCGATGCTGGCCGGGTCGCCGCCGTGTTCGCCGCAGATGCCCAGTTTGAGGCCCGGCTTCACGGCCCGGCCGCGCTCGGCCGCCAGCCGGATCAGGTCGCCGACGCCGTCCTGATCGAGGGTGACGAACGGGTCCTGCTCGAAGATGCCCTTCTCCAGATAGGCGCCGAGGAACTTGCCCGCGTCGTCGCGGCTGATGCCGAAGGTCGTCTGGGTCAGGTCGTTGGTGCCGAAGCTGAAAAACTCCGCGCCGGCCTCGGCCAGGTCGGCGGCGCGCAGGGCCGCGCGCGGCAGTTCGATCATCGTGCCGACCTGATAGGCCAGGTCCAGCCCCTGCTCTTCCAGCACCGCCCTGGCCGTGCGGTCGGTCAACGCGCGCAGGAACGCCATCTCCTCGCCCTTGCCGACCAACGGATGCATGATCTCCGGCACCGGCGCGGGCTTGCCCGAGCGGGCGATCTCGCAGGCCGCCTCCATGATCGCCCGGACCTGCATCTCGTAGATCTCGGGATAGCTGATCCCCAGCCGGCAACCGCGATGGCCGAGCATCGGGTTGGACTCGTGCAGCACCTGCAGCCGCTGCTCGATGGCGTCGAGCGACTGGCCCAGGGTGTCGGCCACGGCCTTCAGGTCGTCGGCGTGGGTCGGGAAGAACTCGTGCAGCGGCGGGTCGAGCAGCCGGATGGTCACCGGCAGGCCCTCCATGATCGTGAACAGCTCGACGAAGTCGGCCTTCTGGAACGGCGCGATGGTCGCGAGCGCGGCGCGGCGGCCCTGTTCGTCATCGGCCAGGATCATCTCGCGCACGGCGGTGATCCGGTCCTCGTTGAAGAACATGTGCTCGGTGCGGCAAAGGCCCACGCCTTCCGCGCCGAACTGGCGGGCCGTGCGGCCGTCGTTGGGCGTCTCGGCGTTGGCGCGGACCTTCAGGCGGCGGATGCCGTCGGCCCAGACCATCAGGGTATCGAAGTCGCCGCCCAGCTCGGGCTCGATCATCGGCGTCTCGCCGGCCATCACCTCGCCGGTGGCGCCGTCGATGGTGATCATGTCGCCTTCCTTGAACACCCGGCCGCGCACGGTGAACTGGCCGGCGTCGGCATCGACGCGGATGTCGGTCGCGCCGCAGACGCAGGGGATGCCCGCGCCGCGCGCCACCACGGCCGCGTGGCTGGTCATGCCGCCCGTCGCCGTGACGATGCCCTGGGCGGCGTACATGCCCTTGATGTCCTCGGGGCTGGTCTCGCGCCGCACGAGGATGACCTTGACCGGCTCCTTGGCGTTGCCGAGACGCTCGGCCTCCTCGGAGCTGAACACCACCCGGCCGGTGGCCGCGCCGGGCGAGGCCGGCAGGCCACGCGTGACCACGTCCCGTTCGGCGGCCGGGTCGATGGTCGGGTGCAGCAGCTGGTCCAGCTCGGCGGCGTCGACGCGCAGGATGGCCTCCTCGCGCGTGATCACCCCGTCGGCGGCCATGTCCACGGCGACCTTGAGGGCCGCGCGGGTGGTGCGCTTGCCGTTGCGGGTCTGCAGCATCCACAGCCGGCCCTGCTCGACGGTGAATTCGATGTCCTGCAGGTCGCGGTAGTGTTGCTCCAGCTTTCGGGCCACGGCGTGGAACTCGGCGAACACCGCCGGCATGGCTTCTTCCATGCTGGGATTGCGGTCGCCCATCTCCTCGCGGGCCGCCTTGGTCAGCGACTGCGGCGTGCGGATGCCGGCGACCACGTCCTCGCCCTGGGCGTTGACCAGGAACTCACCGTACAGCCGGTTCTCGCCGGTCGAGGGGTTGCGGGTGAAGGCCACGCCCGTGGCCGAGGTGTCGCCGAGGTTGCCGAACACCATGGCCTGGATGTTGACCGCCGTGCCCCAGCTTTCCGGGATGCCGAAGTTCTGGCGATAGAACTTGGCCCGGTCGTTCATCCAGCTGGCGAACACCGCGCCGACGGCGCCCCACAGCTGCTCCTGCGGGTCCTGCGGGAACGGCCGGCCGAGGTCTTCCAGCACGGCGGCCTTGTAGTCGGCGACGACGGTCTTCCAGTCGTCGGCGGTCAGATCAGTATCGATGCTGACGCCCAGGCGATCCTTGTGGTCGTCGAGGATCTCCTCGAACCGGTGGTGGTCGAGGCCCAGGACCACGTTCGAATACATCTGGATGAAGCGGCGATAGCTGTCGAACGCGAACCGCTCATTGCCGGACAGCGTCGCAAGCCCTTGAACCGTCTCGTCATTCAGGCCGAGGTTAAGGACGGTGTCCATCATCCCCGGCATCGAGGCGCGGGCGCCCGAGCGGACCGAGACCAGCAGCGGATTGGCCGGGTCGCCGAAGCGCTTGCCGGTGATCGTCTCGACCCTGGCCAGGCCGGCGGCGACCTGCCCGGCCAGGTCGGCGGGATAGGTGTCGCCGTGGCCGAAATAGTGGACGCAGGCCTCGGTGGTGATGGTGAAACCGGGGGGCACCGGCAGGCCGATGGAGCACATCTCCGCCAGGTTGGCGCCCTTGCCGCCCAGCAGGTTCTTCATCGCCGCGTCGCCATCGGCGGACCCGCCGCCGAACGCATAGACCCAGCGGGTTTTGGTCTCGGTAGCCGCCATATCGTCCACTTACTCCGCTCATCCCCGCGAAAGCGGGGACCCAGGTGTTTTAGTTCTCAGCGCCGCTCGCCCAGAAAAAAGCCTGGGTCCCCGCTTTCGCGGGGATGAGCGGATTGGGGGTTAGCCCGTGACCAACGAAAAGTCCGCCACCCGACCCATGGCGGTCTGAACCGTCTGCAGAAGGCGCAGGCGGTTGTCGCGTTCCGCGGCCACGTCCGAATTGACCAGCACCTTGTCGAAGAAGGCGTCCACCGGCCCGCGCAGGGCGGCCAGCGCCGTCATGGCGCCGGTGAAGTCCTCGGCGGCCAGCGCCGCGTCCAGCTTCGGCCCGGCGGCGGTCAGGGCGTCGAACAGCGCCCCCTCCTCCGCCGGCGCGGCGGCGCGGGTCGGGGCGCCGGTGGGCAGCGGGGTGGGTTTCTTCTCCTCGGCCTTGAGGATGTTGACGGCGCGCTTGTAGCCCTGCAGCAGGTTGGTCCCGTCCTCGGTGGCGAGGAAGCCGGTCAGGGCCTCGACGCGGGCGACGATGCGGACGAGATCGTCGTCGCCGAGCGCGAACACGGCATCGACGAGGTCGTGGCGTTTGCCCTGGTCGCGGAGGAGGACCTTCAGACGGTCGGCGAGGAAGGCATCAAGCGCGGATACGTTTCGAAGAACCTCCGCAGCAATCTGGTTCGGTGCAATTTGCCTTACGAGACCTTGTTGCACCGCTGTAGCGCCCAGCTCGGCTACCAACCCTGGAAGAGCACCACGAGCCGGCGAAATCGTTGCGTTGCTCCTCGCCGTCGCTACCGAATGCGCAATGCGGCTAACCATTCCGGGTCTGTGGGGGCCGTGCAGAAGCGACAGGCGCAGCCCGTTTTCAAAGACGATCCGGACCAAGCCAAGCATCGCCCTCCGCAGCGCGAACGGGTCCTTGCTCCCCGTCGGCTTCTCGTCGATCGCGAAGAAGCCGACCAGCGTGTCCAGCTTGTCGGCCAACGCCACGGCCACGCTCAGCGGCGCGGTCGGGACGGCGTCGCCGGGGCCTTGCGGACGGTAGTGGTCGCGGATGGCGTCGGCGATCTCCTGTGCGTGCTTCGAGACGCCCGCTGACGCGGGCTCCTCAGCATGACGACCCTTTGTGAGGCCGCCCGCACCCTGTTCGTCATCCTGAGGAGCGCTCGCAGAGCGCGTCTCGAAGGACGCACCCTCTGCCCGCGCGTAATACCCGCCCATGATCCCTTGCAGCTCGGGGAACTCGCCGACCATCTCCGACGCCAGATCGGCCTTGCACAGCCGCGCCGCCAGCGCCGCCTTGTCCGGATCGGCACCGACCAGCGGCGCGATCTCCCGGGCCAGCGCCGCGATCCGTTTGACCCGCTCGGCCATCGTCCCCAGCTTCGCGTGGAACGTGACCCCGTTCAGCTTGTCCAGCCAACGGTCGAAATTGCCGGCCTTCCGATCCTCGTCCCAGAAGAAGCGCGCGTCGCTCAGGCGGGCCGACAGCACCTTGGCGTTGCCCGCCGCGATGGCCTTGCCGCCGTCGGGGGCCTCGATGTTGGCGACCACGAGGAAGTGCGGGGCCAGACCGGCCTCGCCCGGCTTGCGCACGGCGAAGTACTTCTGGTGCGTGCGCATCGAGGTGCGGATCACCTCCGGCGGCAGGTCGAGGAAGGCGGGATCCATGTCGCCCAGGATCGGGGTCGGCCATTCAGCCAGGCCCGCGACCTCTTCCAGCAGGCCGTCGTCCTCGACCAGTTCCAGCCCCCGCGCGAAACACAGGGTGCGGGCGCCCTCGAGGATGCGGGCCTTGCGCTCCTCGACGTCGAGCACGACGAAATGGCCGGCCAGGGCCTCGTGGTATTCGTCGAAGTCGCGAGCGCGGAACACGCGCGTCTCGGCCATGAAGCGGTGGCCTTCGGAAAGGTCGCCGGCGACGATGCCGTCGATCTCCAGCGGCACGATCTCGCGGTTGAACACGCAGAGGATGCGCTGCAGCGGGCGGACCCAGCGCAGCCTGCCCCGGCCCCAGGTCATCGACTTGGGCCAGGCGAAGCCGCGCACGATCTCACCGACCAGTTCGGCGATGATTTCGGTCGTCGGGCGGCCGGTCTTGTGGATATGGCCGAACCAGACGCCATCGCGCTCGACCAGCGCCTCGCGGGCCAGGCCCGTCTTGCGCAGGAAGCCGTCCATGGCCTGGTCCGGCGCGCCGACGCGCGGCCCCTTGACCTCTTCCGACACATCCGGCTGGGCCACCGGCAGCCCCTCGACCACCAGCGTCAGCCGGCGCGGGCCGGCGAAGGCCTTGAGGCCCTCGCTGATCAGCCCGGCCTTGGCCAGGCCGTCGCGCGCCATCCGCTCCAGATCGCGGGCGGCGTTCCCCTGCATGCGCGCGGGGATTTCCTCGGAGAATAGTTCAAGCAGGAGCTGGGGCATCGTTACTCTCCCTTCCTCCTCGATGGAGGAAGGGCCGGGGATGGAGGTGTGGCCGTGGTGGTTCGGGAAGGGCGCTGTTGGGCGCCGGCGCCATCCCGCGCTCTTCGCCCGGACTCAGCGGCCACACCACCACCCAACCCTCCTCCATCGAGGAGGAGGGCTTTGGAGGGGCGGATCAAGGCCGAGATCTGATCGGCAACGCCGTATGGGTTTTCAAAGGCCTCGCGGCTGGTGAAGCGCAGCACCCGGTAGCCCTGGGACTTCAGCCAGGCGTCGCGCTCGATATCGCGAAGTTGAGTCTCAGGCTCGTCGTGCCAAGGGCCGTCGATTTCAATGACCAGGCTGGCGCTGTGGTGGGCGAAGTCGATGACGTAGGGACCGATCGGCGCCTGACGCCGAATGCCCAGTTTCAGCTTGCGCAGAACGTCCCAGAGCTTTGTCTCGCCCGCCGGCATCCGCTGGCGAAGACTCCGAGCGCGCTTCACGGCGCCCGGTGCATGCGCGGGATGCTCGAAAGCCCCCTTCCCCCTCGATGGGGGAAGGGTTGGGGATGGAGGTGTGGCCGTGGTGGTTCGGGAAGGGCTTTGATCGGCGCCGGCGCCGTCCCGCGCTCTTCGCCCAGGCTCAGCGGCCACACCACCACCCAACCCTCCTCCATCGAGGAGGAGGGCTTTTTGAGCGCGCCATGTGGGCAGAGTCTCTTGCCCCCTCACGCCGCATCCTCCTGCTGCTCAACCCAGGCCTGGGCGCACATCTTACAGAGGTCGCGGATGCGGCCGATGTAGCTGGCGCGTTCGGCCACGGCGATGGCGCCGCGGGCGTTCATCAGGTTGAACAGGTGGCTGGCCTTCAGCACCATGTCGTAGGCGGGCAGGACCAGCGCCTTGTTCTGGTAATTGCGGGCCAGCATCAGCGGCACCTGCCGCTCCATGTCCTCGAACTGGCCCTTCAGCACCTCGACGTCATAGACGTGGAAGTTGGCCTCGGAATGCTGGCGTTCGTTCTCGAGGAACACCTCGCCATAACTGACCGCGCCGAGCGGACTGTCCGGGTCGTTGAACGGCAGGTCGTAGACGTTGTCGACGCCGAACACATACATCGCCAGGCGCTCGAGGCCGTAGGTCATCTCGCCGGCCACCGGGAACACGTCCAGGCCGCCGACCTGCTGGAAATAGGTGTACTGCGACACCTCCATGCCGTCGCACCAGACCTCCCAGCCCAGGCCCCAGGCCCCGACGGTCGGGTTTTCCCAGTCGTCCTCGACGAAGCGGATGTCGTGCAGTTTCAGGTCCAGGCCGATGGCCCGCAGCGAGCCCAGATACAGGTCCTGCATGTTGGCCGGGTTCGGCTTGAGGATGACCTGGTACTGGTAGTAGTGCTGCAGCCGGTTGGGGTTTTCGCCATAGCGGCCGTCGCCCGGCCGCCGCGAGGGCTGCACATAGGCGGCGTTCCACGACTTTGGCCCCAGCGCGCGCAGCACCGTGGCCGGATGAAGCGTGCCCGCCCCGACCTCAACGTCATGCGGCTGCAGAATCACACAGCCCTGGTCGCCCCAGTACTGGTTGAGCCGCATGATAAGGGCCTGAAAAGACCTGGGTTTGGCGTCGGCCGACATGGCTCTCTTCGCAGGTGCAAAAAAGTCGGCGGACCATAGGGCCCGCCGCCTTCTGCTTCAAGCGACGAGAGGGCGCAATTCCCTCTACGGATTATTGCGCAGGCGCGGCGCCGGCCTGGGCCTCGGCGGCGGCCTCGGCGTTGATGCGGGCGGTGATGGCCGCGCCGACCTCGGGCTTCAGCACCTTGTCGATGACATGGATGATGCCGTTGGGCGTGCGCACATCGGTCTGGACGATATGGGCGTCGTTGGCCATCAGGCCGGGGCCGGTCAGGCCATCCAGCACCACCCCGGCGTTGGTGACGGTCGGGATCGGTCCCCGGGCCCCGGCGATCTTGGTCGAGTCCACCGGCGCGTTGACCAGGTGGTACATCAGCAGGGACTGAAGCGCGGGCGGATCCTTCATCAGCCGGTCGACCTCGCCCGCCGGCAGGGCGGCGAAGGCGGCGTCGGTCGGGGCGAACAGGGTCAGGGCGTGCTGCCCCTTGATCACGCCGGTCAGCTTGGTGACCTCCAGCGCCTTGAGCAGGGTGGTGAACTGGCCCGAGGCCCGCAAGGTCTCGATGGTGTCACCGGCGGGAGCGACCTGGGCGACGGCGGACGGCGACGGCGCGACGGCCGGGGCCGGGTCGATGGTCTGGGCCATGGCGGGCGCGGAAACGAGGCCCGCCAGGGTCAGGGCGGCGGCGAAACGAACAACGTGCATCAAGGGGTCCTCTTGGAAACGCGAGCCGAGCCCGCACTGGGCGATCCTGAACGGCGGGCGCCGGTCTGCCGGACAAATGAGGCGATATTTGTCCTGGCTGTGAACCGTGTTCGCGGAGCAGGCGAACATGAAACAGGCGGACGCGCGTCGGCGTCCGCCTGTTCATGATCGGGGATCAGTTAGCAGCCCGGCCGGGCCGTGACCATCAACCCTGGGGTCGCGGCGGCGTGACGGGGGCCTTGGGGGCTTCCGGCGGGGCGAGCTCGTCTTCGATCGGCGGGGTCGCCGGCAGAGTCTCGGGCGGCGTGGCCGGCTCGGGCGTCCCGGGCGCGGCGGGCGCCGTGGCGGCCGCGTCGCTGGCGCCGCCGGTCGTGGCGGCCATCGACGGGGCCCAGCCCGGCATAAGCACCTTGTCGATGACATGAAGCGTGCCGTTGGCGGCCATCACGTCGCTCTGGGTGATAGCGGCGTTGTTGGCCATCAGGTTGGCGCCGCTGCCGTCGAGCACCAGTTCGGGACCGGCGACAGTCTTCACCCCGCCCCTGGCGCCCTTGATCCTGGCCGAATCCACGGTGGCGTTGATCACGTGGTAGGTCAGCAGCTTCTGCAGCTCGGCCGGGCTCTTCATCAGCCGGTCGAGTTCACCGGCCGGCAGGGCGGCGAAGGCGGCGTCGGTCGGGGCGAAGACCGTCAGATTCCTGCTGGTCTTCAGCACCCCCGTCATGTTGGCCGCGTCGAGCGCCTTGACGAAGGTCGTGAAGTGGCCGTCGGCCTTCAGGGTCTCGATGATGTCGCCCCTGGCCACCAGCTGGCCGGCGACCGGCGTGCCGGGCATGGTCATCGGCGCGGCGGCCGGGGTCACCGGAGCGGGGGTGGCGGCCGGGGCGGCCGGGGTCTGGGCCCAGGCGGACCCGCTCAGCAGCGCGGCGACAGCCGTCGCGCCCAGAAGGCGTTTGATGTTCATGGGATTATCCTTGGGTGCGGCGCGTTCGCGCGCCTGGTCGGGTGCGGCGCGTCTGCGCGCCTAGTTGCCGACGGGCTTTGTGCGACGACCGCCATTGGAGAGCGGGGCGCCGTAGCGGGCGCGATTCTCGGCGGTGTCGGGCACGGGGCCGTTGGTGACGACGTTCGGGTCGCCGGCCTTCAGCTTCCAGGCGTCTTCCGGCGGGGTGGGCGAGCTCCGCAGGATGATCGCCGGGGCCGACGGATCCACGATCGTGGCGGACGCGGGGGTGGCCGCCTGGTCGGCCGAGGGCGGATTCATCGACTGGGTGTCGCTGGACTGCCGCTGGTCGGCCGGCGTCGTGGCGGGCTGGGCGGGATCGGGGCCGGCGAAGGCCGGGGCGGCGAACAGCGCCGAAACGGCGGCGGCGGTCAGGAATCTGGTCAGGGACATCGTTTTGAACCTCATGTCGCAACGCGACTGCATCATCCCCCGACAGGTCAAACTACGCGCCAACCCCGCGTCGGGTTCCACATACAGGGTAAACAGCGACCCCTCGGCGGCCGGGAACACGACGAACATCAGCGGGGTGATCACGCCCCGCATGGCCTTCAGCGGGGCGGCGTCCGGCGCCCAGCCGACGCCCCGGCGCCCAAAATTTAGGCGCCCGCTCCCCTGCGCGCCCAGGCATTGGGCGAAAGACCGGTTTCGCGCCGCTTCATTGTGCAGCGCACACGTCGCGGCAAGCCCCGCCGCTAGCGTGCCAGACGGATCGGCGGACCGCGAACCCAGGCTTCGCGGCGGGACCGGTCGCCAGGGAAATTTGAGGGGCGCGAGCCGGGCAACCGGACCGCGGGAGCAAGGCGGATGAAACTGATCATTGCAGTGGTCAAACCCTTCAAGCTCGACGAGGTGCGCGAAGCGCTCGTCAGCGCGGGCGTGGAGGGGCTGACGGTCTCCGAAGTCAAAGGCTACGGCCGACAGAAGGGACAGACGGAAATCTACCGGGGGGCCGAGTACCAGGTGAACTTCGTGCCGAAGGTGAAGCTGGAAGCGGTCGTCGACGACGCCGCGGCGGCCAAGGCGGTCGAGGCGATCAAGGCCGCGGCGGCCACGGGCAAGATCGGGGACGGCAAGATCTTCGTCCTGAACGTCGAGGACGCCGTGCGCATCCGGACCGGTGAAACCGGCTCGGCGGCGCTCTGAAACATCATCGGGACAAGGGGATAGCAACGATGAAACCCAATTTTCTTGGACGGCTGGCGGCGCTGACCGCCGTGGCCGTTCTGGCCGGGGCGCCGCTGGCGGCTCCGGTCTTCGCCCAGGAGGCCGCTCCGGCCGCCGCCGCGGCGCCAGCCGCTGAAACCACGGCCGCTCCGGCGCCCGCCGAGGCCGCGCCCGCGGCGCCGGCCGCCGCCGCCGCCGCCGAGCCGACGATCACCGATACCGTCGACAAGGGCGACAACGCCTGGATGATGGTCTCCAGCCTGCTCGTGCTGCTGATGATCATTCCGGGCCTGGCCCTGTTCTACGGCGGCCTGGTTCGCCAGAAGAACATGCTGTCGATGCTGATGCAGGTCTCCACCGTGGCGGTGGTCGGCATGATCACCTGGGCGCTGTGGGGCTACAGCCTGGCCTTCACCGACGGCGGCGCGGCCGACAAGTTCGTCGGCGGCCTGGGCCGGCTGTTCCTGGGCGGCGTCACGCCGGCCTCGAACGTGGCGACCTTCTCCACCGGCGTGGTCATTCCCGAATTCACCTTCATCGCCTTCCAGATGACCTTCGCCTGCATCACCGCGGCGCTGGTCCTGGGCGGCCTGGCCGAGCGGATCAAGTTCAGCGCCACCGTGCTGTTCGCGATCATCTGGCCGATCATCGTCTACTATCCGATGGCCCACATGGTCTGGTGGTGGGCTGGTCCCGACGCCGTGGCCCTGCACCCGAAAGACCCGATCCAGTCGGGCCTGCTGTGGGGCTGGGGCGCGCTCGACTTCGCCGGCGGCACCGTGGTTCACATCAACGCCGGCATCGCGGCCCTCGTCGGCGCCATCTTCCTCGGCAAGCGCAGCGGCTACCAGAAAGAGCCGATGCCGCCGCACAGCCTGACCCTGACCCTCGTGGGCGCCGGTCTGCTGTGGGTGGGCTGGTTCGGCTTCAACGCCGGGTCCAACCTGGAAGCCAACGGCTACGCCTCGCTGGCCATGATCAACACCTTCCTGGCCACCGCCTCGGCCGGCTTCTCCTGGGTGCTGGTCGAGTGGGTCACGCGCAAGAAGGCCTCCATGCTGGGTCTCGCGTCGGGCATGGTCGCCGGGCTCGTGGCCGTCACCCCGGCCTCCGGCTTCGCCGGACCGATGGGCGCCCTGATCCTGGGCCTGATCGTCAGCCCGATCTGCGTGTTCTTCTGCTCGGTGATCAAGAACGCCCTGAAGTACGACGACAGCCTGGACGCCTTCGGCATCCACGCGGTCGGCGGCATCGTCGGGGCGCTGGCCACGGGCCTGCTGGTCAACCCCGACTGGGGCGGCGCGGGCATCGTCGACTACACGACCTGCGGCGCCGACGGGGACCTGTCGACCTGCGACGCCTACGCCGGCTACACCATGGCCGGCCAGTTCATGGTCCAGCTGAAGGCCGTGCTGCTCACCATCGCCTGGTCGGGCATCGGCAGCACCATCGTCTTCTTCGTGATCAAGATGATCACCGGACTGCGGGTCGCCCCGGAGACGGAAGAGGAAGGCCTGGATATCTCCGAACACGGAGAGCGCGCCTACCACAGCTAGTCACGCCTACCAGTGAGCGTACCGGGGCGCGGATCCGAAAGGGTCCGCGCCCTTTCCTTTTTCGAGCGGGGACATGCACTTCAGTGCGTGTCCCCTGTTCGCGGAATCAGCTTCGTTCGGACGACGGAGGGGACACGCACTGAAGTGCATGTCCCCGTGCTACCCCAGCCGGCAGCGGCGGACCCACCAGTCAGGGCGCATCTTTTCCAGACGTTCAGCCAGGCCCTCGGCCTCGATGTCGTCGGCGCAGAGGGCGAAGCAGGTGGCGCCCGAGCCGCTCATGCGCGCCAGCAGGACCTCCGGTTCGCCGCGCAGGGTTTCCAGCACCTCGCCGATCGCGGGCTGCAGGCTGACCGCCGGGGCTTCCAGATCATTGCGGCAATACGACAGGAAGGCGGCCGTCTCCTCCGCGCTCTCGAAGGCCGGCGGCAGCGCCGGCGGCGTCGCGTCGCCGATGAACCCGGCCTGGTCGAACGCGCGGTAGACCCCGGCCGTCGAGGACGGAACGCCCGGATTGACCAGCACCGCGTTCAACGCCGGCAGGCCCGGCGGCGGCGCCAGCCGGTCGCCGCGGCCGGAGGTCATGGCCGCCCTGCCCCACAGGCAGACCGGCCCGTCGGCGCCCAGCCGTCCGGCGATGGCCGTCAACATCTCGTCCTGGACCGGCAGCTCAAGCGCGGAGCGCAGCAGTCGCAGGGTCGCCCCGGCGTCGGACGAGCCGCCGCCCAGGCCGGCGGCCACCGGCAGCTGCTTGTCGAGGATCAGGCGAAACGGCGGCTGGGGGCCCTTCACATGCTCGAACAGCGCGCGCGCGGCCTGTACCACCAGGTTGGCGGCGCTGTCCTCCACGGCCTGGCCGAACGGCCCGGTCACCTCGAACGCCGGCGATTCGGACGGCTGGATCGAGACGGTGTCGCCCACATCGGCGAACACCATCAGGCTCGACAGCGGATGGTAGCCGTCGGCGCCGACCGGCCCCACGTGCAGGAACATGTTCACCTTGGCCGGCGCGAAGGCTGACAGGGCCATTCCGGTTTCCACAGCTAGCCCGAGGGCGTCGAGAGCGTGCGTGGTTCGACACGGGGCTGCGCCCCTGCTCACCATGACGGGCATCTGAATACGTCATCCCGAGCAGGCCGCGCCAGCGGTCCCGGACTTGATCCGGGATCGAAGGGCGCAACCTGTTCGGATCAGTTCGCCGCCGTCACCGGGGCCGGCATGGGCCCCACCGGACCCAGACCCGACTTGAGCTTGGCCTCGGCTTCCGCCTTGATCTTCTCGGGCGGTTCGAGGCCGAGCGCCCGCTTCCACTGGAATTCCGCCTCGATACGGCGGCCGACGCGCCAGTAGGCGTCGCCCAGATGGTTGTTGATCTCCGGATCGGCCGGTTCGAGCAGCACGGCGGTCTCCAGCTGTTCCACGGCGTTGCGGTAGTCGCCCAGCCGGTAGTAGGCCCAGCCCAGGGAGTCGACGACCGCGCCCGAGCGGGGATTGGCCGCCACGGCCCGCTTGACCATGTCGAGCGCTTCGGCGAGGCGCTCGCCGCGATCGATCCAGCTGTAGCCGAGATAGTTGAGCAGCTCCGGCTCGTTGGGCTGGCTGGCGAGGGCGGCCTGCAGGTCGCGCTCGGCCTCGGGCCAGCGGCCGACGCGCTCCAGAGCCACGCCACGCATGTACAGCAGCCGCCAGTCGGGCGTCGGGCCGGCGCGGCCGATCACGCCGTCGAGCACGGCCACCGCCTCGGCGTTATGGTCGTTGGCGCGCAACAGGTCGGAATAGGTGATCGCCGCCTCGTCGTTGGTCGGCGCCGCGTCATAGCCTTCCTTGGCCAGTTTGAGGGCCATCTCGCCGTCCCTGGCCTGCTGGTAGGTCCAGGCCAGCTTCGCGTGGGCCAGCGAATACCGCGACGATCCGGGGCCCACCGCGGCATAGGCCGCGCGGGCGCCGACGATGTCCTGGCCGGCCGCCATGGCGTCGCCCATCATCACGCGCGCCTCGTCGCTGCCCGGGTCGAGATAGAGCGCCATGCGGAAGTAGGCGACGGCCATCTCGTACTGCCGGTCGCCGAGCATCTGGGCGGCCTGGGCGACCATGCCGCGCGCGGCCCCCTGGCGCGGCGTCGGCGCGGGCGGCGCGTCCTTGCGGGAGGCGGCCCGCGCCCGGGCGGCCAGCAGCCCCGCGTCTTTCGGCGACTGGGCGAGGGCCTTGTCATAGACGGCCGCCGCGTCGGCCCAGCGGCCGCGCCGCTCCAGAAAGCTCCCGTAGTCGGGCGCGAACAGCGCGCCGACGCCCTCGATGCCGACAAGCGCCATATAGTCCGTCTCGGCCTCGTCGTAGCGCTTCGCGCGCTCGAACAGCTGGGCCTGGCCCAGCTGGCCGAACACCTCGACCAGCCGGTCGCCGCGCAGTTCCGGCCGGCCCAGGGCCCCGGCCCTGTCGCCGGCCACCGCCGCCGCGAAGGGCGCCAGCAGCGCCGCGGCGGGCCGGTGCGGCGCGTTGACCTGGCCGCTGGCCAGGGTCTCGACCGCCAGCTTGCCGTCGCCCTCGCCGATCCCGGCCACGACGCGGGCCAGGGCCGCCAGGCGCTGGATCACCGGACGGGTGTCGGTCTCGTTCGGCGACAGCCGGGCGGCCCTGGCGATGTCGCCGGACATCAGGGCCGCGACAAAGGCCTGTTCGCGGAAATAGGCGCCGTCCAGCCCACCCTGTTCGGCGCGGGCGAAATATTGCGAGGCGACCGCCGAGTCATCGTCGTTCATCGCCGCCTGTCCGGCCAGGTAGAGGCCATAGGCCGAAACCGGCGGACCGGAGTCGAAAGCGACATCCTGGGTCGGCCTGAGGCCGGCGGACGGAGCCTGGGCGCCCGTCGTGGCGCAGGCGGCCAGCAGGACGAGCGGAACGAGGGCGGGCAAGGCGAGACGCAGCTTCATACCGCTCACCTTGCCGCAAACTGCGGCGCCCGCAAGGCGCCTGTGCGCGGGAGGCGAGTTTGCGGGCCGCGTTGCGTCCTTCGAGACGCTCGCTTGAAGCTCGCTCCTCAGGATGACGAAGAGGGGTTGGGCGCCACACTGTTCGTCATGGTGAGGAGCGGACCATCAGGTCCGCGTCTCGAACCACGCACCCTACATGTTCGGATAGTTCGGCCCGCCGCCGCCTTCAGGCGTCGTCCAGACGATGTTCTGCGACGGGTCCTTGATGTCGCAGGTTTTGCAGTGGACGCAGTTCTGGGCGTTGATCTGGAACTTCGGATTGTTCCCCGCCTCGTCGTACAGCACCTCGTACACCCCCGCCGGGCAGTAGAGCCGGGCCGGTTCGCCGTAGAGCGGCAGGTTGACGTTGATCGGCACGGAGGGGTCCTTCAGCGTCAGGTGCGCCGGCTGGTCTTCCTCGTGGTTGGTGGCCGAGAGGAACACCGAGCTCAGCTTGTCGAAGCTGATCACGCCGTCGGGCTTGGGATAGGTCAGCTTGGGATAGTCCTTGGCCAGGCCGGTCGAGGCGGCGTCGGTCTTGCCGTGCTTGAGCGTGCCGAGGAACGAGAAGCCGCCCGTCAGGTGGTTGACCCACATGTCGAACATGCCGACCGCGCCGCCCAGGAAGGTGCCCAGCTTGCTGAGCAGCGGCTTGGCGTTGCGGACGATCTTCAGCTCCCTGGCCACCCAGCTCTGCTCGAAGGCGGTGGTGTAGCCGGTCAGCTCGTCGCCCTCGCGGCCAGTCTGTAGCGCCTTGAAAGCCTCCTCGGCGGCCAACATGCCGGTCTTCATGGCGTTGTGGCTGCCCTTGATGCGCGGCACGTTGACGAAGCCGGCCGAGCAGCCGATCAGCACGCCGCCCGGGAAGGTCAGTTTCGGGATCGACTGCCAGCCGCCCTCGGTGATCGCGCGGGCGCCATAGGCGATGCGTCGGCCGCCCTCGAGGTGGGGCTTGACCGAGGGGTGGTGCTTGAACCGCTGGAACTCGTCGAACGGCGACAGCCAGGGGTTCTGGTAGTTGAGGTGCACGACGTAACCGATGGTCACGTAGTTGTCCCCGAAGTGGTACATGAAGCTGCCGCCGCCGGTGTTGTTGTCCAGCGGCCAACCGGTCGTGTGCTGGGCCAGGCCGGGCTTGAAGTTGGCGTCCGGCACCTGCCACAGTTCCTTGATGCCAATGCCGAACTTCTGCGGCTCCTTGCCGGCGCGCAGATCGAATTTCGCTTCCAGCTGCTTGGCCAGCGAACCGCGCACGCCCTCGGCGATGAACACGTACTTGCCGTGCAGCTCCATGCCCGGCTCGTAGCTGGCCTTGTGCTGGCCGTCCTTGCCGATGCCGACGACGCCGACGATGACGCCCTTGACCGAGCCATCCTCGCGGAACACCAGCTCGGAGGCCGCGAAGCCCGGATAGATTTCCACGCCCAGCGCCTCGGCCTGCCCGCCCAGCCAGCGGGTCAGATTGGCCAGAGAGGCGATGTAGCAGCCGTGATTGTGCATGAACGGCGGCATGGCGAACATCGGCAGGCTCAGCTCGCCCTGTTCGCCCAGCACGAGGAACCGGTCCTTCGTCACCGGCGTTTCAAGCGGCGCGCCCAGCGTTTTCCAGTCAGGGATCAGCTCGGTCAGGGCCTTCGGATCGATGACCGCGCCCGACAGGATATGGGCCCCGACCTCGGAGCCCTTTTCCAGCACGGCGACCGAAACCTCGGTTCCGGCCGCTTCCGCCAGCTGCTTGAGCCGGATCGCCGCGGCCAGCCCGGCCGGTCCGCCGCCGACGATGACGACGTCATACTCCATGGACTCGCGTTCGACGGCTTCGGTCATGGCTGTGGTTCCCCTGAATCCTCATGGCCTTATTCGAAGGCGCCGCAGGGGCGGTCAAGCGGGAATGGCGATTTGCCGCCGGCTCAGGGACGGTCGGGCCACAGCACCCGCAGTTCGCCGCTCTCGGACTGCAGCAGGATCTCGGCCAGATGGCCGGCCAGGATAGCCTCGCGCGCCAGGCTGCTGGCGGCGTTGAGGGCCAGGTCGCGGCTGGTGAAATGGCCCATCGCGCGACGGGCGCAGACGATCCGCCATTCGACGCCGATCCAGATGACGGCGTAGCGGAACAGCGGCGGTGAATCGGATGAATCGGTCATATGGCCCGCCCCCCGCGGCTGTGCGGACAGGTGCAGAGTCCGGCCAGATCGAGGTAGTAGGCGCGCAGCAGGCGACCGATGCGGGTGAAGCCTTCCGCCTCGCTCTCGAGCCGGGCCAGTCTTTTCCACACGCAGCCGCCAGAGAGGCAGGCGGTGTGCCGTCCCGCCGGGTCCCGGAGCGTGAAGGGTCCGGATTCCGACCGATAGATTTCCGGGGCCAAATTGAGCCTCCTTTCAGCCCCCCGACGCTCGCATCATGGCGCCGAACGCTCAACCGACCATGAAGGTGTATGGTTTACACAACCGGGAATGACGCTGGCGTTCGACCCCCGCCCGGGGTTAGATCAGGCCGTGACCAGCCCCCATGCCAGAGCCGTCGAAAGCGCCCTCGCCTTCTGGGCCGAGGCCGGCGTGGACACCTGCTACAGCGAGACCCCCATTGATCGGCTGGCCGAGGGCGCGGCGCGGCTGAAGGCCAGGGCCGTCGCCCCCCGCCCCGTCCAGGCCGCCGCGCCCGCCGGCCGGCCGGCCGGGCCCGATGTCTCGGCCGCCGTGGCCGAGGCGAAGGCCCGGGCCGCCGAGGCGCAAACGCTGGAGGCGCTGGCCGCCGCCATCGCCGCCTTCGACGGCTGCGGCCTCAAGGTCGAGGGCGCGAAACAGGCGGTGTTCGCGCGCGGCAATCCGCACGGGCCGGTGATGGCCATCGGCGAGGGTCCCGGGGCCGAGGAAGACGCGCGCGGCGAGCCCTTCGTCGGCAAGGCCGGCCAGCTGCTCGACCGCATGTTCGAGGCCGCCGGGCTGACGGACCGGGTGTTCATCACCAACACGGTCTTCTGGCGCCCGCCCGGCAACCGCACCCCGACGCTCGCCGAACAGGCCGTCTGCGCGCCCTTCCTGCACCGGGCGATCGCGCTGGTTCAGCCAAAGATGCTGCTGCTGGTCGGCGGTGCCTCGGCCAAGTCGGTTCTGGCGCGCGACGAAGGAATTCTCACCCTGCGCGGCCGCTGGTTCGAATGGCATGGCGAGGACGGCGCGGTGCTGCCCGCCCTGCCGACCCTGCATCCGGCCTTCCTGCTCAGGCAGCCGGCGGCGAAGAAGAAGGCGTGGCTGGATTTGTTGACGCTGACCGAGCGGCTGGATCGGCCGGGGCGGCCGGAGTAGGCGGCCAATCCTTTCATCCCGGCCGCAGCGAAGCGGAGAGCCGGGACCTAGATTCGGCTTGGATTCCATTCAAGTCCCGGATCGGCCTTGCAGGCCGTCCGGGATGACAGTGAGGGTCAGGCCGGAACGGTCTCGTCCTCCGCCACAAAACCCTTCCAGGCGCTCATATAGGTGACGAACTTCTCGCTCAGGCCCTCGGCCGCGAGGTGCTCGCGGGTCACCGGCAGGGCAATCGGCGTGAAGCCGGGGTCGGCCGCCGCCAGCTTCGGCCAGTCGTGGTGCAGGATCGCGCCGCGGCCGATCAGGACGAAGTCACAGCCCTGCTCCAGGCACCACGCCGCGTCGGCCGGGGTCATCACCTTGCCGGCGACGCCCAGGCGCGCGGCGCCGCGGTCGAGGCCGGTGAACACGCTGATCAGGCTCTGGCCGGCGAAGGCCTCGTCCATCGGGGCCTTGCGCACGTCCCACAGCGACATGTCGAGAAAGTCGACCAGGCCCTGCGTCATCACCCGCCCGGCCAGGTCGCGGCATTCGGCCAGATCGATGCCGAACCGCTCGGGCGACAGGCGCAAGCCGATCTGGAAGTCCTCGCCGCACCGCGCGCGGATGCCCGTCAGGATCTCGATCGCCAGGCGGGCGCGGTTCTCGGCCGAGCCGCCCCATTGGTCCGTACGCTGATTGATCTCCGGCGACAGGAACTGGCCGATGATGTAGCCATGGGCCCCGTGCACCTCGACGCCGTCGAAGCCGGCTGTCTTCGCGCGGACAGCGGCGGCGATGAAGTCCTCGCGCAACCGCTCCACCTCTTCCCCCGTGAGGGCGCGGGCCTTGAACTCTTCGTTGTCGGACGGGCAGACCGGCGTCTCGCCGATCAGCTCGGCCGGCGAGCGCATGCCGGCGTGATGGATCTGGACCACGGCCAGGCTGCCCTGCGCCTTGATGGCGGCGGCCAGGCGGGTCAGGCCCTCCAGGTGGTCATCGGACCAGACGCCCATCTGGCCGGGGAAGCCCTGGCCGATGCGCTGCACGTGCGCCGCGCAGGTCATGGTCAGGCCAAAGCCGCCCTCGGCCCGCATGGTCAGCCAACGGAACTCCTCGTCCGACATGCGGCCGTCGGCATGGCTCTGGGTGTTGGTCAGCGGCGCCAGCATCAGGCGGTTCTTCATCGCCGGGCCGTGGGCGAAGGTCAGCGGGGCGAACAGGTCAGCGGACATGCGGATCAGGCTTTCATCATTGGGGCGGAATTCGGTGACAGTTTACGAATTGGCGGCCCGCGCGCGGCGGGCGACAGCGATGGTTCAATTCGTAAACTGTCACCGAATTCGAATTCACGGTCAGGCTTTCATCTTGTAGCCGGTGGCGAAGACCCACCGGATGGCGATCAGGCAGGCGAGCATGAAGCCGATCGTGGCGGCCAGGCTGATGCCGATGTTGACGTCCGCCTTGCCATAGAAGGCCCAGCGGAAACCGCTGATCAGATAGACCACCGGGTTGAACAGGGTGATCTTCTGCCAGATCGGCGGCAGCATGCTGATCGAATAGAAGCTGCCGCCCAGGAAGGTCAGCGGCGTGATGATCAGGGACGGCACGATCTGCAGCTTCTGGAAGTCGTCGGCCCACAGGCCGATGATGAAGCCGAACAGGCTGAAGGTGACGGCCGTCAGCACGAGGAAGGCCAGCATCCAGACCGGATGGGCGATCTCGAACGGCACGAACAGCCGCGCCGTGGCCAGGATCAAAAGGCCCAGCAGCACCGACTTGGTCGCCGCCGCGCCGACATAGCCCAGCACCGTCTCGATCCAGCTGACCGGCGAGGACAGCAGCTCGTAGATCGTGCCCGACCATTTGGGCATGTAGATGCCGAACGAGGCGTTGGAGATGCTCTCGGTCAGGATCGACAGCATGATCAGACCCGGCACGATGAAGGCGCCGTAGCTGACCCCGTCGATGGCCGTCATGCGGCTGCCGATGGCCGAGCCAAAGACCACGAAATACAGCGAGGTCGAGATGACCGGCGCCAGGATCGACTGCATCAGGGTGCGGAACCAGCGGGCCAGCTCGAAGCGATAGATGGCCTTCACGCCATGAAGATTGATCATCCCGCCCTCACCAGATTGACGAAGATCTCTTCCAGCGAGCTTTCCTCGGTGTGGAGGTCCTTGAAGTCGATGCCGTGGTCGCCCAGCCGCTTGAGCAGGTCGGCGATGCCGGTCTCCTCGCTCTGGGCGTCGAAGCTGTAGGTCAGGTCCAGGCCGTCGGCGGAGAGGTTGAGGGCGTCGCTGGCCAGCGCGGCCGGCAGCGCCTTCAGCGGCTCGCGCAGCTGGACCGTCAGCTGCTTCTTGCCCAGCTTGCGCATCAGCACGTCCTTGTCCTCGACCAGGATCAGTTCGCCCCTGTTGATCACCCCGATCCGGTCGGCCATCTCCTCGGCCTCCTCGATGTAGTGGGTGGTCAGGATGATGGTCACGCCGCTGTCGCGCAGGGCCCGGACCATCCGCCACATGTCGCGGCGCAGCTCGACATCGACCCCGGCCGAGGGCTCGTCGAGGAACAGGATCTTGGGCTCGTGGCTCAGCGCCTTGGCGATCATCACCCGGCGCTTCATGCCGCCCGACAGGGTCATGATCTTGTTGTCCTTCTTGTCCCACAGGCTGAGGTCGCGAAGGATCTTCTCGATATAGGCCGGGTCGGGGGCCTTGCCGAACAGGCCGCGGCTGAACTTGACCGTGGCGATGACCGTCTCGAAGGCGTCGGTGCTCAGCTCCTGCGGCACCAGGCCGATCCTGGTGCGGGCCGCGCGGTAGTCGCGGACGATGTCGCAGCCGTCGGCGATCACGGTCCCGCTGGTGGCGTTGACGATGCCGCAGACCACCCCGATCAGGGTCGTCTTGCCCGCCCCGTTGGGCCCGAGCAGGGCGAAGATCTCGCCCTTGCGGATCTCGAGATCGACGCCCTTGAGGGCCTGGAACCCGCCGGCGTAGGTCTTTGAAAGCCCGGTGATGGAAATGATCGGCTGCACTGAGGTCCCCCGGTCGAAGCCGCAGACATGGGTGAACGCGGCCGCCGGGGCAAGCCCGCCCCGCCAATCCGGCGCGGTCGGCCCGATCACGTCCGCCTGAGAGGCGAACCGGCTTCCCCCCGGAGGCTCGCGCCGCTAGGTTGGGCGCCGCATCGGGAAAGGGACCGCGCCCGCCTTGGGCCCGCGCGGTGAACAGCATGGCGACCTCACGGCGCGCGCTGATCGTGGCTCTGCCCATGATGGCCGCGACCCTGTTTTCAGCGAGGACGGCGTTCGCGGCCGGACCCCAGGTGCTCTCGCCGATGGACGAGCGCGCCTGGCGCGAGGCCTTCGCGGCGACCCAGCGCGGCGACTTCGTGGCCGCCGACGCGGCCATGGCCCGGGTCGCGGACAAGGCGCTCGCCGGCCATCTCGCCTTGCTCAAACTCATGCATCCGACGGCCTGGACGGCCAGCTACGAAGACCTGACAGGCTGGCTGAAGCGCTACGGCGACCTGCCGGGGGCGGAGCGGGTCTACAGCCTGGCCGTCAAGCGCAAGCCGGCGGGGGCCGCCGATCCCAAACCACCGGCCTTCATGGAGGTGACCCGCCTGTGGGGCCGGGTCGAGACCGCGTCCGGCCTGGCCGGCGGGCCCGCCAGCCCCGACCGGGGCCGGGCCGCCCGCGAAGCCTACTACTCCGGCGACGCGGCCCGGGCCCTGGCCCTGGCCCCGGCCGCCGGCGAGCGCTGGGTGGCCGGCCTCGCCGCCTGGCGGCTGGAGCGCTACGACGAGGCCCGCGCCTGGTTCCGCGGCGTGGCGCTGGACGAGGACGAGGACGAATGGCTGCGCGCCGGCGGGGCCTTCTGGGCCGCCCGGGCGGCGTCGAAGCTCGGCGACGCGGACCAGTCGGTCGCCTTTCTGCGCATGGCGGCCAGGGCGCCCCACACCTTCTACGGCATGGTCGCGGCCCGCGGCCTGGAACTGGGCGGACAGCGGCTCACCGCCGGCGACTGGCGCCCGGCGATGGCCCGCGCCGTCGGCGGGTTCGGCCTGACCCGCGCGGCGACCGGGCCGGCGGTCCCGACCCTGACCAGCTTCGTGAAGAGCAATCCACGCGCGAAGCGGGCCGCGGCCCTGATGCAGATCGGCCGGCCGGCCGAGGCCGGGCTGGAGTTGCGCGCCGGACTGACGCTGGCCAGGACTCCGGCCGAACGCCAGCAATGGCAGGCGTTGATCCTGGCCCTCAACGCGCCGATCACCACGGCCGCCGACGCCGCCCCGCCGCCGTCCGCCCGCCGGTCGCCGTCACGCCGCCCGCCGGAGACCTACCCCGCGCCGGAGCTGTGGCCCGAGGGCGGCTTCACCCTCGACAAGGCGCTGGTCTACGCCCTGGTCTGGAAGGAAAGCCGGTTCAACGCCTTCGCCGTCTCCGGCGCCGGGGCGATGGGGCTGATGCAGGTGCGCCCCGTGGCCGCCGCCCGCGCCGCCGGCGACGACAAGCTGCTGGTCAATCCGATGCCGCTGCTCGACGCACCGACCAACCTGCGGGTCGGCCAGGACTACTTCATCTGGCTGATGGAGCGGGCCCTGGGCGGCGGGCCCGAGGCCTACGACGTGCTGCGGGCCGTGGCCGCCTACAACGCCGGGGCCGGCACGGTGCTGAACACGCTGAAGAAGATCGGGCCGGACGCCGACAGCCTGCTGGTGATGGAAAGCCTGCCGGCGCTGGAAACCCGCGACTACGTCGAAAAGGTGATGGTCGCCTACTGGACCTACAAGCGCCGCTTCGGCGGCGAGACCCAGACGCTCGACGCCGTGGCGAGGGGCGAGCGGATCATCGATCTGCGGCTGGATCGGTAGCGGGCCATCCGAATCCGGTTTTACGCCGCTCATCCCCGCCTGCGCGGGGATGAGCGGTGTTATTGAAGGCTGATCGCGAAGGCTCGGCTACCGAGCCTGCGAATCCTGCCGAGCGGCTTTCCGAACCATTCCCGGCGGATCAACAGCGCCCGCTGATCGCCCAGCCGAAGCGGCCACCAACTCGCCATCCGGAACCGCGCCGCCCTGCCTCCGCCGTTCTGGACATGCGCCGCCGCCTCGGCGTCCCAGCCCTTTTCCAGCCGCACGGTCGCCGGCAGCAGCAGCAGCCAGTCGCTCTTCGCCGCCGTCACCGCCGCCTGGATACTGTCAGCCCGCTTGACCCCGGCGTCCTCGGCGATCGCCAGCGTCGCGTCGGTCGAGCCGCCATCGACGACGATCACCTCGGTGACGATGGCGTCCACCGCCGCCGGCACCAGGGCGCCAAGGCAGGCCGGCAGGGTGGCGGCGTTGTTCAGGGTCTGGACGATGACGGAGATCATGGAGGCATCAAGCCCGCCGGCTCGCCGGGGTCAATAGTTCTTGTTTTGTTCCGCGCCCTGGAACACACTGCCGCCATGTCTGCCCCCACCCCGCTGGTGAAGGGCCGGGGCGCGCGGAGCAACGCCAGCGGCCGCTTCGAGTCCCGCGTCAGCGAGGCGTTCGACGACGGCTGGACGCTTGAGGATCCCGAGCCTGCCCAGCTGACCACCGTGGTCCTGCCCGACCGGGCCAAGACCATCATCACCCGCAACAGCAGCCCGGACATCCCTTTCGACCGCTCGATCAATCCCTACCGGGGCTGCGAGCACGGCTGCATCTACTGTTTCGCCCGGCCCAACCACGCCTATTTGGGCCTATCGCCGGGCCTCGATTTCGAGAGCCGGCTGTTCTTCAAGCCCGAGGCGGCGCGGCTGCTGACCGCCGAGCTGTCGCGCAAGGGCTATGAGCCCCGGCACATCCAGATCGGCGCCGACACCGACCCCTACCAGCCGCTGGAGCGAAAGCTGCGCGTCACGCGCCAGGTGCTGGAGGTGCTGCGGCGGTTCAACCACCCGCTGACGATCATCACCAAGTCCAACCTGATCGTCCGCGACGCCGACATCCTGGGCGAGATGGGCCGGGCCAACATCGCCCGGGCGGCCATCTCGATCACCACCCTCGACCGCAAGCTGGCCCGCGGCATGGAGCCGCGCGCCGCGACGCCGCAGCGGCGGCTGGACGCCGTGCGGCAGCTGACGGCGGCCGGATGCCCGGTGACGGTGATGTTCGCCCCGGTCATCCCCGGCCTCAACGACCACGAGCTGGAAGAGGTGCTGGAGGCCTCGGCGCAAGCCGGCGCCACGGCGGCCGGCTATGTCATGGTCCGCCTGCCGCTGGAGATCGCCGACCTGTTCCAGGAGTGGCTGAAGACCGACCACCCGGACCGGGCCGAGCGGGTCATGTCGCTGATCCGCCAGACCCGTCGGGGCAAGACCTATACGTCGGACTGGGGCGTGCGCGGCCGGGGCGAAGGGCCGCTGGCTGATCTGGTGTCGGCCCGGTTCAAGGCGGCGCGCAAACGGTATGGGTTGGAGCGGCCCCGTGAGGCGCTGGATGTGGCGGCGTTCCGGGTTCCGCCGAAGGCCGGCGACCAGATGGATTTGTTTGGCTAGGCACGTTGCGTGGTTCGAGACGCGATCCTGAAGGATCGCTCCTCACCATGACGAATAGGGTTGAAGCCAAACCCGCTTCGTCATCCTGAGGAGCGAGCCTCAAGCGAGCGTCTCGAAGGACGCTTGGTGCATCAGCGCGAAAACACCCCGACCAGCTCGACATGCGGCGACCAGAGGAACTGGTCCACCGGCAGCACGCGCTCCAGCATGAAGCCGGCGTCGATCAGGATCCTGGCGTCCCTGGCGAAGGTCACCGGATTGCACGACACGCCGACCACCCGCGCGACCTTGCTGCGGGCGATCTCGCCGGCCTGTTCATAGGCGCCGGCGCGGGGCGGATCGAACACCACCGCATCGACCTTGGCCAGGTCCTGCGCCAGCATCGGCCGCCGGGCCAGATCGCGGACCTCGGCGACCACCGGCTTGAGGCCCGGGGCGCTGGCGGTCGCGGCGCGCAGGGCGGCGATGGCCGGCGCCGCCGAGTCGGCGGCCAGCACGGGCGCGACCATGGCCAGCCGGAAGGTGAACGTCCCCACCCCACAGTACAGGTCGGCGACGCGGTGGGCGCCGGCGACGGCCTCGACCGCGAAGGCCGCCATGGCCGCCTCGGCCTGGGGAACCGCCTGCAGGAAGCTGCCCGCCGGCAGGGCCACTGTGGCCGGGCCAAGCCGCACCATCGGCTGGCGCGCCTGATAGACCATCTCCCCGGCCAGGGTGACGCGGGCCATGTCGCCGGCCGAGGCCGCCTCGGCCGCGCGCATGCGGGCGTCGGCCGACAGCCCGCCGCTCTTGCGCTCGATGCCCGTGACATCGACGTCCAGGCCCGTCGATGTCCAGGTCACGTGCAGGGTCGGGGCGGACTTGGGATGCTCGAGAAACGGCCGGGCCAGCAGCCGCAGCGCCGGCAGGGCCGCGACCAGCCGGGGATCGGCGATGACACAGGTCTCGATATCGACCAGCGACCAGCTGCGCCGCTCCTTGAAGCCCAGCTTGACCCCGCCCTTGCCGCCCCGGGCGTGCAGCGCCAGCCGCCGCCGCGAGCCGGGGGGCGAGGCGAAGGTCGGCAGGATGTCCGTCTCGATATGCTCGTGGCTCAGCGCCGTGCGGACCAGTTCGCCCTTCCAGGCCAGATAGGGCGCGGCGTCCCAGTGCTGCAGCGCGCAGCCGCCGCAGACGCCAAAGTGCGGACAGGGCGGCGCGACGCGCTCGGGGCTGGCCTCGAGCAGCTCGACGAGCTCGGCCCGCTGGCCGTCGCGCCGCGCCCGCACCCGTTCGCCGGCGAGGGTCAGCGGCACGAACAGCGGGCCCCGCGCCAGGCCGTCACCCTGCGCCCCCACGCCATTGACGGATATGTCGATCAGGTCGGCCAACCGACTCTCCCACGGGAACTTCGCCGCCTCGATATCATTGATGTGGCGCCACGGGGCGGCCAATCGGCCCGCCACGTGAACGAAGATGAACGGGCCGCTCAACGGCCGTTCAGGTTGGGCCCGCCATCTTCTCACCATCAACGGCGATTCAACTCGCCCCAGAAGTGAAGTGAGCGTGTCATGCGCACCATTCTGTCTCTTTCCGCCGCGATCGCCATCGCGGCCCCGGCCTTCATGGTCCCGACCTACGCCGACGCCCAGTCGGCCCGCGCCTACGGCCGTGGCGACATCTGCAGCTACAAGCGCCAGCAGGCCAAGAAGAAGGGCGCCATCGCCGGCGCCCTGATCGGCGGCACCCTCGGCGCCGCGGTCGGCGCGCGCGGCAACAAGACTGAGGGCGCGGTCCTCGGCGGCACGGTCGGCGCCATCGCCGGAAACCAGATCGCCCGCGACAATTTCCACTGCTCCAACTATCCCCGCCGCGTCAGCGCCCGTCGCGGCAGCTGCAAGTGGGTCCAGGAATATTACGGCGGCCGTTGGCACGGCTTCGAGGTGTGCCGCGGGCGTGACGGCTACTGGCGGCCCAGCGGCCGGGGTTAACCCCCGGTCGCTGACCGCTCTTCGCATTATCGAGAACCCAGGGAGAGCTCCATGAAGACCCGTTCCATCCTGACCCGCGGCGTCGCCGGTCTGGCCGCCATCACCATGGTCGCCGGACTGGCGGCCGGTCCCACCGTCGCCTCGGCCCAGACCTATGCGACCGAGCCGGCGCCGGCCTATGGCGGCGGCTACCGCTATGACGCCTGCCAGCGGGACCGGACCAATCGCGGAACGGGCGGAGCCCTCGTGGGCGCCGGTCTGGGCGCCCTCGCCGGCGGCAATGTCGCCGCGCGCGGCAACCGCACCGAAGGCGCGGTGCTCGGCGGCCTCCTCGGCGCGATCGTCGGGGCCAACGTCGGCCGGACCGCCGCGGCCTGCGAGCCGGGGACCTACAGCCAGGGCTACGCCCCGGCCCCGCGGGCCGGCTACGACGGCTACCAGGGCGGCCAGGACGGCTACCAGCAGGGCGCCTATGACGACCGCTACGGCGACGACGGCTACGACGATGGCTACGCCACGCCCGTCGCCGACGGACCGACGGCGGACGGCTGCACCCTGGCGGAGAGCCCGATCTACCTGCCCGACGGCCGCGTCCAGAAGCGCTTCGTGCGCGTCTGCCGCGACGCCAGCGGCCACTATCAGGTCGTCGACTAGATTCCCCCGACGTCCTCTGTGAGGAAAGGCCGTCCGCCCTGCGCGGGCGGTCTTTTCCTTGTCAGGCCTTCCGCGCCCAGAGCAGGAACTCGGCGTTGCCGTCGCCGCCGGTGATCGGGCTGTCGGCGGTCTCGCGGACGGCCCAGCCCTGCCCTTCCAGCCACGCCGCCACATCCGCGAGCGTCTCCCGCCGCACCGTCTCGTCCCTGACGACGCCGCCCTTGCCGACGCGGTCGCGGCCGGCTTCGAACTGGGGTTTGACCAGCGCGACGAGGTCCGCGCCCGGCCCGACGAGAGCCAGGGCCGCTGGCAGGGCCTTGATCAGGCTGATGAAGCTGACATCGCTGACGACAAGGTCAGGACGCTCCGGGATCAGCGCCGCGTCGAGCGCCCGGGCGTCCGTGCCGGAGAGCTCGATCACGCGCGGATCACCGGCCACGGTCGGGTGCAGCTGGCCGCGCCCCACATCGACCGCATAGACCCGCGCCGCGCCCCGGCTCAGGCAGACCTGCGTGAACCCGCCGGTCGAGGCGCCGACATCGAGCACGACGCGTCCCTCGACCGGCACGGGCCACCGCGTCAGCGCGTGGTCCAGCTTCACCCCGCCGCGCCCGACCCACGGATGGGCGGGCTCGGCCGTGATCCCGGCCTCCTCGTCCACGGCTTCGGACGCCTTGGCGACCACGCGGCCGTCGACGGCCACCCGTCCCGCCGCGATCGCCGCCTGCGCCCGCGCGCGGCTGTCGAACAGGCCGCGCTCGACGAGAAGGAGGTCTATGCGCTTCCTTGTCATGGCGCGGTTATGCCCCCTTCCCCCTCGATGGGGGAAGGGTCGGGGATGGGGGTGTGGCTACGGTGGCGCCGGACGAGCGCAGTTCGGCGACGGCGCCTTGCCGAGCCCTTCGCCAAGCACCGGCAGCCACACCACCACCCACCCCTCCTCCATCGAGGAGGAGGGCTTTCATGGCATCACGACCGCACCCTCGGCACGGCGTCAAGCCAGCGGGCGTAGGCCGTCTCGCGCATGCGGCTGTCGCGGGTCGGGGTCAGCAGCTCCGCGTCCGGGCGGGCCGAGACGGCCTCGTCCACCGAGCTGAACAGGCCCGCGCCCAGCCCCGCGAACAGGGCCGCGCCGAGGGCCGTGGTCTCCTGATAGCTGGCGCGGCAAACGGGAAAGCCGGTCAGGTCGGCCAGCCGCTGCGAGAACCACGGGCTCTGCGACATGCCGCCGTCGATGCGCAGCTCGGCCGTCTCGCCGAAGGCGTGCGGCGCGTCGGCCCGCATGGCCTCGATCAGGTCGCGCGTCTGCAGCGCGCAGGCGTCGAAGGTCGCGGCGGTGATCTCGGCCAGGCCCGTGTCGCGAGTCAGGCCGAAGATGGCGCCCCTGGCCCCGGCGTCCCACCAGGGCGCGCCCAGGCCCGTGAAGGCGGGCACCACCACCACGGCGCTATCCGGATTGGCGGTTCTGGCCAGTGACTCCGCCGCCTTCGGCCCGCCCGCCAGGCCCAGCCCCTCGTTCAGCCACTGGATCGCGGCCCCGGCGACGAAGATCGAGCCCTCGAGGGCGTAGGTGGTGCGGCCGCCGATCCGCGCCGCCACCGTGGTCAGCAGCCGCGAGCGGCTCAGCGCCTTGTGCTCGCCCGTATTGAGCAGCATGAAGCAACCGGTGCCGTAGGTGGCCTTCATCTCGCCGGGCCTGACGCAGCCCTGGCCCATCAGGGCCGCCTGCTGGTCGCCGGCCACGCCGCGGATCGGGATGGCCCGGCCGAGAATCTCCGCGTCGGTCTCGCCGTAGTCGCCGGCGCAGTCGAGCACCTCGGGCAGCAGGGCGGCGGGAACCTCGAACTGCTCAAGCATCTCGTCCGACCAGCGCTGGGCGCCAATGTCGAACAGCAGGGTGCGCGAGGCGTTGGTCGCGTCCGTGGCGTGCACGCGACCGCCGGTCAGTTTCCAGATCACCCAGCTGTCGATCGTGCCGCAGAGCAGCTCGCCCGCCTCCGCCCGGGCCCGGGCGCCATCGACGTTGTCGAGCAGCCAGGTGATCTTGGTTCCCGAGAAATAGGGATCCAGCAACAGGCCGGTGACCTCGGTGACCCGTTCCTCCGCCCCGATCTTGATGAGACGCTCGCAGGTCGGGGCCGTGCGGCGATCCTGCCAGACGATGGCCGGATGGATCGGGCGGCCCGTGGCCTTGTCCCAGATGACCACGGTCTCGCGCTGGTTGGTCACACCGATGGCGGCGATGTCCGCGACGGGCCTGCCCGCCTTCTCGACGGCCTCGCGCAGCACCGCCACGCAGGCGTTCCAGATCTCCTCGGCGTCGTGCTCGACCCAACCGTCGTGGGGGTAGCTCTGCCGCAGGGGACGGCTGGCGTCGCCAAGGGCCCGGCCGTGGACATCGAACACGATGGCCCGGGTGCTGGTCGTTCCCTGGTCAAGCGCCAGAATCAACGGATCCGTCATGCGATTCGACTCCCCTGCCGATCTTGCCGTCGTTTAAGCATGTTTTCACGGGGCGGGCGCAGGGTCATGCTTCAGCCCGAGAGTCGGGACGGGACCCCACGTGACCATCGCCGCCGAAGCCGCCGATCTGCTGCTGCTGGCCCGGAGCCGGCATCCCGTCGATCGTGAGCGGCTGCTCGACGCCATCGTCGCCCTGTGCGACCGCGCCGATATCGACGAGATCGTCCGGCCCGGCGTCCGCGAACTGGTCGGTTCGGTATTCCTGTCCCTCGTCGCCGAAGCCGAAAAGGACATCCGTCGCCGGCTGGCCGAGAAGATCGGGCCCGCGCCCTGGGCGCCCCCCGCCCTGATCAATGTGCTGGCCCTGGACGAGATCGAGATCGCCGGTCCGATCATCGCCGCCAGTCCGGTGCTGCAGGATCACGACCTGATCCGCCTGCTGGTCGAGTCGACTCTCGACCACCAGATCGCCACTGCCCGCCGGGGCCGGCTCAGCGCGCCCGTGGTCGAGGCCATCCTGCGCCAGCACGAGCCGGCGGTGCTGACCGCCCTGGCCGGCAACGACACCGCCGAGATCACGCCGTCGGCCATGGAGCGGCTGGTCGAGGAGTCGCGCGGCGTCGCGGCCATGCGCTCGCCGCTGGCCCGCCACCCCCGGCTGTCGTCCGATCTGGCCCAGCGGCTGTACCTATGGGTCGGCCAGTCGCTGCGCTCGGCGCTGGTCGAACGGTTCCGGCTGGACGCGGCGGCGCTGGACGCCGCCCTGGCCCTGGCCGTGCGCGAGGCCCACGCCGCCATCGACGGCCTGCCCCCGGCCCAGGCCCGCTCCGACGCCGAGCGCGAGGCGCTGGAGGGCAGGCTGGTCGATAAGTTGAGCGACGCGGGCGAGCTGCGGCCCAGCTTCCTGCTGCGCGCCCTGCGCGAGGGCCGGCTGAGTCTGTTCGTCACCGCCATTGCCCGGCTGGGCGGGTTCGAGGCTGGCCACATCCGCCGCGCCATCGACAGCGACCGCCCCGAACTGCTGGCGCTGGCCTGCGCCGCCATCGGCGTCGATCGGGGCGCCTTTCCCACGATCCTGGAGGCCGTGCGCGACCTGAACCAGGGCCGGCCGGGCGGCGGCGCCGAGGCCGGACGACGCGCCACCGGCGCGTTTGGCCCATTCGACGCCGATATCGCCGGGGTCGCCTTCCGCAAGGCCGTCTCCACCGTTTGACAAGCCCCGCGCCATAAGGCCTTGCTCGCCGGACGATGTTCAACGCCAGGCCCCACACCAGCCGCGTCACCTTCCTCGCCAGCGACCGGCCCGAGGCGCAGGAGGCGCGCGAACGCCTGATCGCCCGCTACGGCGACGCCGGCGAGAGCGCCCAGGTCATCGTCGCCCTAGGCGGCGACGGCTTCATGCTGGAGACGCTGCACGGGGCCCTGGCCGACGGAAAGCCGATCTACGGCATGAACCGCGGCTCGGTCGGGTTCCTGATGAACGAATACAGCGAGGACGGCCTGCTGGAGCGGATCAGCGCCGCCGAACGGGCCGTGATCCACCCCCTGGCGATGGTCGCCATCGACAGCAAGCGCAAGCAGCACCGGGCCCTGGCGATCAACGAAGTGTCGCTGCTGCGCCAGACCCGCCAGACGGCCAAGCTGCGCATCTCCATCGACGGCAAGGTGCGCATGGCCGAGCTGGTCTGCGATGGAGCCCTGGTGTCGACCCCCGCCGGCTCGACCGCCTACAACCTGTCGGCGCACGGGCCGATCATTCCGATCGACGCGCGGGTCATGGCCCTCACCCCGATCAGCGCCTTCCGGCCGAGGCGCTGGCGCGGGGCGCTGCTGGCCCATACAGCCCGCGTAACCTTCGAGGTCCTCGAAGCCGACAAGCGACCGGTCAGCGCCGTGGCCGACAACGTCGAGGTGCGCGACGTGCTGGAGGTGCATATCTCCGAGGACCGGTCGGTCAGCCTGGCGATGCTGTTCGACGCCGGCCGCAGCCTGGAAGAGCGCGTCCTGGCCGAACAATTCTCCGCCTGACGCGGCGGCAGGTCGCGATATTCGGAAACAGGTGTCTCACCCGTTGTTAACCCCGATGGCCTAATGTCACCCCGGTAGAACGCCAAGGGAGGCGACGCGTGAGCGATAATCCGACGGTCCAGGTCATCCAGGCCCCCAACACTCTGCGCCTCAAGGTCGGCGGCCGGTTCGGCGGCATCGACCCGGCGGCGATCGCCAAGGCGGAAGCCGCTCTCAAGAGCCTGTCCGGCAATTTCAGCGAATGGCTGAACGACGAGCTGGTCAAGCTCGAGGCCGCGCGCCAGCGCATCCGCACCGAAGGTCTGACCACCGAGACGGCCGAGGGGCTGTATCTGCGCGCCCACGACCTGAAAGGTCTGGGCGCCACCTACGAATTCCCGCTGGTCACCCGCATCGCCGGCTCGCTGTGCAAGCTGATCGACGATCCGGACACGCGGCTGGACGCGCCGATGTTCCTCGTCGATGCCCATATTGACGGCATCAAGGCTTCGGTGCGCGGCAACATCCGCACCGAGGACCATCCCGTCGGCCGCAAGCTGGTCGAGGAACTGGAAGGCCGCGTCGCCAAGTTCGCGGCCTAACGGAACACCGATTTCGGAATGTGGGTGACGCGACAGGCGAGGTCCGCCTCGCCTGACAGCGCGATCCAGTGGTCGCCGCCGTCGGCCAGTCCGGTCGTGAACACCACCCCGTCCAGATACATCCGGTCCTTCAGCGGCGCGGTCAGGGCGGGCGCGGGCTCCAGCACCGCGATCTGGTCCTCGAGCCGCAGGATCCGGGTCGGATCGCCGGCGTCCAGCAGGGCCCAGAAGGTGCGATAGGTCCCCACCGTCCCGCCGGCCTCGACCCCGTGGTACAGCACCAGCCAGCCGTCGGGCGTCAGCACCGGCTGGGCGCCGCCGCCGACCCGTTCGCTCGCCGGCGAGCCCTTGCGCGGCCGAATGCCGCCCGTCTCGACGGGTTTCCAGTGCAGGGCGTCTGGCGACGTCGCCAGATTGATCGACGGCCCGCCATGGAACGGACTGTCCGGCGGCCAGGCGAAATACAGGCTGCCCAGCGGCCGGGTCAGGGCCCAGAAGACGCCGTCGATCAGCCCCTCGAACAGCAGCATGTCCTTGTTCTGGTGATCGAGGACCATGCCTCGCAGGTCCCAGTCCAGGCCGTCCCTGGACGTGTAGAGCGCCGTCGATTGCCGCTGGGCGCTGATGCTGCAGGTGGTCATGTACCAGGTCGCCCCGATGCGGCTGATGCGGGCGTCCTCGACGCCATAGTCCTGCCAGGCGGCGCGCGGCCCGATGGCGCGGTCATAGTGGACCGCCAGCACCTCCAGCCCGTCCGGCGACAACTCGACCGGCAGCAGCCAGGACAGGGACGTGAGGCCCATCAGCCGGTTTGGCCCACCGGCCAGCTCGAAACCGCGCGGGTCGCTGACGTCGGCCCCGGCCAGCGGCCATTCGACGATCCCGTAACCCCGGCCTTCGACCCAGCGGATGCCCCGCACGACATGCCCGGTCATCGGCTCGCGCAGCGCCTCGGCGACGCGGACCATCATCAGCAGGTTGCCGCCCGGCAGCACCGCCAGGCCAGGGTTGAAGGCCCCCAGCACGAAGGTCGATCCAAACGGCAGGCCCTGGCGCAACGGCGAGCGCGACAGGTCCACGTCGTCGGGCGTGAAGATCAGGCGGTCGGTGTCATAGCGCATCCGGGCTGAACGGATGCGGGGGGGGCGGCGTTCCGAGGAGCCTTCCCTCCCCTTCATGGGGAGGGTGGACGGCGCGAAGCGGCGGACGGGTGGGGAAGTGAGCCGCTACCCCGATGGATCAAGCACGGCATCCCACTTCCCCACCCTGTCGGCTTCGCCGACGTCCCTCCCCATGAAGGGGAGGGAGATTTCAGACCCTTATATTGCTCAGCGGCTCGACCACGGCGCCGTAGCCGGCGTCCTCGGGGATGACCAGCACGCCGCCGCCCTCGCGCCGTTCGACCTTGGGCAGGACCGGCACCAGGGTGCGGGCGCCGGCGCGGTCGATGGCGTCCTGGGCGCTGGACGCCTCAGCCAGCAGCTTCAGGTTCATGCGGGTCGGGAAGATGATCGTCCGCTCGCCGGCCTGTTCGAGCCGCAGCGCCTCCGAAGGCGCGACCCATTCGGCATCGACGGTCTCGTAGCCATCGCACACCGCCAGCTGCTCGCCCGTGGCCCGCACGAGGTAGAACCAGGTGTCGAACCGCTTGGGCATCATGTCCGGCGTGATCCAGCGGGCGAAGGTGGTCAGGGCCGGCAGGTCCAGCTTCACATCCAGCTCGCGCACCAGGTCGAGGAACGGCCGCTCGTCCTTCGACACCGACTCGCGGGCCGCGCCGGCCCGGTCGTCGCCGGTAAAGGGCCGGCCGGCGGCGTCGTTGGCGACGATGATCGCCGCCTCCTCATAGGCCTCGCGGATGGCGGCGATGCGCAGCGGGCGCTTCTCGGCCGGCGTCGCGTCCCAGCCGGTGACATAGTCGGCCCAGGCCTCATCGTGGTCCCCGGCGTGGGTCTTGCCGCCCGGGAAGACCAGGGCGCCGGAGGCGAAGTCGATCTGGTGGTGCCGCTTGACCATCAGGACCTCGAAGGTCGGGTCGTCGCGGACGAGCAGGATGGTGGCGGCGGGGCGGATGGCGACGGCTTCGGTCATGGCGCAAATGATCGCGCCTCAAACACCCGTTCGGCAAGCCTCACGCAACGTCAACGGTCTGCCGGCTCTGGCGGGAAATGCGGTCCATCTTGTCGATCAGATAGTCGACATCGTCGCGCGCCGCGCCCTGAGGCTGGGTCAGGAACCGCTGCAGCATGCGCTCCTGGAAGCGTTCGCGGTCGCGCAGGCCGCCGTCGAACTCCATCGAATGGAAGGTATCGACCCCGGCCCGGAACGCGGCGAACAGTCGCGTCGGCAGGCCGGCCCGGTCGTAGATCGCGCGCAGGCCCAGCGGACCGGCGTCATGGATCATCAACCAGGTGCGATGGTGCGGCACGCCGGCCAGCTCGGCCACGGCGCACTCGAAGAAGGTCATGTGGCCGTGGGCCAACGATCGCAGCAGCAGCGAGGCCGTCAGCCGCTGGACCTTGTGCAGATGGACGGCGAAAGCCTTGGGATCGGCGGCCCGGCCGGCCTGATCGACCAGATCGACGGTCGCCCGCTCGGTCGCGCCCGTGGCGATGGTCAGGGCCGTCTCGGCCGACAGAGCGTGGTTGTTGATCAGGTGGTCGCGGACCTGGTCGCCGACCATGCTGATCAGGCGCTCGGTGACGGCCAGCGGCAGGGCGTTGCGGTAGGCCACCGCCGCCAGCACCTGTTCCGACTTCTCGAACCGGTCGAGCGCCCGCTGCAGGATGCTTTCGGAGAAGGCGGCGTTGTCGTTGGCGCAGGCCGTCTCGACCGCCGTCTCCGAGCCATGCTCGACAAGCGCGCCGGTGACCTTCTCAGACAGCTTCGGCCGCTTGGCGATGGCCAGCTGCCGCACCGGCCCACCCAGGCGAACGACCTCGGCCAGGTCGTCATCGGTGAACGTCGGCGAGAAATTGAGCATCGGCAGGGAAATCGACTCGACGTCCCGCGCCAGCTTCAGCGCCACGTCGCGTGGCACCACGGTCGAGCTCTTGAGCGTCACGGCCAGGGCCCGACGCACCAGCTCGGCGGCGTCGGCGGCCATCACCCGCAGGATGTCGGCCGCGACGTCGCGCTCCTCGGCGGTCAGCTCGCCGCGGTCGATGGTCCGGCACAGCTTGTGCGCGGCCACCGCGCGCTCGTCCGCCGTCGCGCCCTTGAGCAGGGTGCGCAGATCCACATCCGTCAGTGCCGCCCGTGTCGTACCCATCTCGCATCCCGCCCGGCGTCGTCGACGCTACGATGATCATGAGTTGTTAGGCTTAACGATTGCTGACCGGCGATTAACTCTCTCCCTTCACCGCCCGCAAACGCCCCTCCCCTATTCTTCGCGCGCGTCAGGAGGGGATTGCCTTGCCCAGTTCGTCCGATCCGGTTCGCGTCCGCGGCGGCGACTCCGTCACCCTGCAATCGCTCGAAGCCCAGCGGGGCCTGCTGCCCTATGCGCTGACGCTGTTCGGGGTCAGCCTGCCGATCTATGTCTGGGCCGGCAGTTTCGCGCCCAACAGCGTGTGGATGGCCGCCAGCTTCGCCGTCTTCGCCATCAACTGGGGCGTCTTCTACGCCGTGGTCAACTGGCTGCGGACCGAGGAGAGCGGCGACGTCGCCCGGCGCGCGCGGGTGCAGATCCTTGGCGGCCTGCTGTGGTCGGGGGCCTGCGCCCAGATCGCCGCCTTCGCCGAGGGCGCGGGCCCGGCGCGCGAGGCGCTGCTGATGGTTTCGGTGGCCGGCGCGGTGGCCTGTTTCTTCTTCACCGCCCCGTCGCTGGCCAGCCTGCTGATCGTCGGCCCGGCCGCCGCGGCCGCCCCGCTGATCGGCCTGTTCCGCCACCCCGACAGCCGGCCCGAGGGCATGCTGGCCTGGGGCGCCCTGGCCCTGACCATGGCCCTGTGCCTGATCCTCAACCGCCTGCTGCGCGGCCAGTTCGCCATGGCCGCCGAGCGCGAGGCCCTGATCAGCGAGCGGGCCTCGTCGCTGGACAAGGCCGAGCGTCTGGCGCGCTCGAAATCCGACATCGTCGCGACCCTCAGCCACGAGATTCGCAACGGCCTGACCGGCGTGACCCATGTGCTGGCCGCCGCCGTCGGCCAGGGCGGCCGCGCCGCGCCGTCGCGCGAGCAGCTGACGGCCGCCCTCGACGCCGCCCACGACCTGGTCGCGGTGCTCAACGCCACGCTCGATTCGGAAACGGCCGAGGCCGGCCGCCTGTCGCTGGATCACGAGCCGTTCGACCCGGTGCGTCTGACCCGCGACCTGGTGCTGCTCAACCGCCCGCACGCCGCCGCCAAGGGCGTGGAACTGGCGCTGCACGTCGAGCCGGCGCTTGAACAGGCCGGGGCCGGCGCGGTGGTCGGCGACCTGACCCGCACCCGTCAGGTGCTGGCCAATCTGATCGGCAACGCGGTCAAATACACGGTGCGCGGCCGGATCGAGGCGCGCATTGAGCGCCGCGACGGCCTGATCGCCATCGCCATCGCCGACACCGGCCCGGGCCTGTCGGCCGAGGAGCTGGAGCAGGCCTACGAGCCGTTCCGCCGCGTCGAGCGCACCGGCGCCGGCATCCCTGGCGCGGGTCTTGGCCTGTCCCTCGCCCGCCAGCTGGCGGGGCTGATGGGCGGATCGCTGACCGGCCAGAGCGCCCTGGGCGTGGGCAGCTGCTTCACGCTGGAGCTGCCGTGGAACGAGGCCGCCATCGCCCGCGGCGAGGACGGCGAGGCGTTCTCCGCCCCGGCCGCGCCGGCCTATGCCGGCCGGCCCCTGCGGGTGCTGGTCGCCGAGGACGACGCCCTCAACGCGGCCATGCTGCGCGCCATCCTCGAACAGCTCGGCCACCAGGTGGTCGGGGCCAACAACGGCCGGCGGGCGCTGGAGCTGGCCCAGCTGGCCGACTTCGACCTGCTGATGCTCGACGGGCGGATGCCGCAGATGGACGGCCCGGCCACCGCCGCGGCCATTCGCGGCCTGACGACGGCCATCGCCACCGCCCCGATCATCGCGGTGATCGGCGGCGACGCCGACGAGGCGCGCGAATGCCTCGACGCCGGCTGCGACACCGTGCTGCGCAAGCCGGTCACCGTGGCCGGGGTCGCCCGGGCCGTCGCCGACGCCGCCGCGCGGGTGCGGCAGGACGCCTGGGCGGCGAGGTCGGTGGCCTGACCGCGCGCGCGCCGGCAAATCCAATCTCTCCACCGTCATCCTGGGCCTTGTGCCCGGGACCCCTCTCGGAATTCGGTGACAGTTTACGAATTCGCCTGACGTCGCGCACGTCAGCGGGCGAACCTGGCGCGAATTCGTAAACTGTCACCGAATTCCACCGAATTCACCGCCCGCCCGAACCTGCCGTCGGGTCACCCCTTCCGCCGCCTCGCCGGGCCCTTCATGATGGTCGAAACATCATGACAAGCCGGGAGGGCGGAGCGTGCTGGAAGGCCTGAGAGTCGTCGAACTGTCGACCTACATCGCCGCGCCTGGCGCCGCCGGGATCATGGCCGACTGGGGCGCGGACGTGATCAAGATCGAGCCGCCGGCCGGCGATCCGATGCGCCGCTTCTTCGACGGCATGGACGCCGAGGCCCACGGCAATCCGGTGTTCGAGCTCGACAACCGCGGCAAGCGCGGCGTGGTGCTCGACATCTCCACGCCACAGGGCCGCGAGGCCGCCCTCCGGCTGACCGCCACGGCCGATGTCTTCCTGACCAACGTGCGGCCCGGCGCCCTCAAGCGGGCGGGGCTGGACTTCGAGTCGCTGCACGCGGCGCACCCGGCGCTGATCTATTGCAGCCTGACGGGCTATGGCCTGCAGGGGGCGGACGCCGACCGCGCGGGCATGGACGTGGCGGCCTTCTGGTCGCGCGCGGGCGTGGGGGCCATCACCGCGCCCAAGGGCGTCGATCCCTTTCCGATCCGCACGGCCATGGGCGACCACATCACCTCGCTATCGACCGTCGCGGCCATCCTGGCCGCCGTGCACGAGCGCGGCCGGACGGGCGTGGGCCGGCTGGTCGAGACCTCGCTGTTGCGCACAGGCGTCTATTCGATCGGCTCGGACATGGCGATCCAGCTGCGCTTTGGAAAGCTGGCCTCGACCCGACCGAGAAAACAGGCGGTGCAACCGCTGGCCAACTTCTTCAAGACCTCTGACGGCCGCTGGATCTGCCTGCTGGTGCGCACCGGCGGCACGGACTGGCCGCAGATCGCCGCGGCCGTCGGACGGCCGGACCTGGTCGAGAACCCGCTGTTCTCGTCCAGCCGCCTGCGGCGCGAGAACGCCACCGCCCTGGTCGATATCCTCGACGCGGCGTTCGGCGCCCTGACCTATGACGACCTGGCCGGGCGGCTGGACGAATTCGACATCACCTGGGCGCCCTACCAGACGCCGGGCGAACTGACGCGCGACCCCCAGGCCGAGGCCGCCGGCTGTTTCGTCGATACGCCAGACGGCAAGGGCGGCAGCTTCCGTTCGCCGGCCTCGCCCGCCCGTTTCTCCGGCTATGACGACACGCCGCGCTCGGGCCCGCCGGCGCTGGGCCAGCACACCGATCCGGTGCTGGCGGAGCTGGGCTATTCGGCCGACGAGATCGCCGCGCTGCGGGCGGCGAAGGCCGTGGCTTAACGGTCCTTGCTGGCGTCGGACAGGACGCGGAGCATTTCGGCCGTCAGCAGGGACGAGCCCAGGCCGCGACCGCCGCCGGCGCCGCCGGTTCCACCGCCGTCCACGCCCTGGGAGCCGCGCAGGATGAACTCGACCAGCGCGTCCTGCTGGCGCGAGGCCTGGTCGGAGCGGCGCGCGCCGGCATACTGGAGGAAGCCCTGGTCGGGTCGCACCTGGGGAACCGCCGCCCCATCGCCGGCCGTGCGGGTCAGGTTGTTGTAGACATCGGCCACCGTCAGCGGCCGGCCGTCGCGGTAGAAGATCGAGCGGTTGGCGGCGGCGGCGTCCGGGAACAGCGCCGCGGCGTTGGCGCCGGGGCTGGTGCGGGTGGCGGTGATCAGCCGGGCCGAGCCCTGCGGTCCCAGGAAGTGGGCCGCATAGAGCTCGCCCGCCGTGGGCTGACGGCCGATCCGACCAGCGAGGTAGGCGGCGTGGTCAGAGGTCAGCTCGCCGGCCATCAGCGAGGCCGCGTGCGGATCGAACCGCAGGTTCATCACCGCCTTGCGCGCGTCGTCGCCGTTGACGCGGTAGCGGCCGTCGGCGCCCACGGCGATCAGGTCCGCATAGCGGGCGTAGCCGTACTTCGCGCCGTGTTTCTTGAGCGTGCCCAGCCAGGTCTGTTCGACGAACTGGAACAGGCCGGCGGCCGACGAGGTCGGCGCCTTGGCGGCGGGGTTGTAGCCGCTCTCGCGGCTGGCGGTGCGCATCAGGAACGAGAAATCCACGCCCGTCGCCTGCGACGCGCGCTGAATGGCCGCTTCAACGACTCCACGGATTCCCTGCACCGCCATGAGGCGAGTCCTGAACCGTCATGGTTAACCGCCGATTAACCATGACGGTCGTCGGCGGCCCGGCCCAGGTAAACGAACGTTCGTTGATTTTGCGCGGCCCGACCGGAAATTCATTGCCGGTTCAGAAGATCAGGGTGACGCTGCGTCAACCACAACAAGACCCAGGGAGGTCGCCATGGTCGCTCAACAGCTTCTCCCCTTCCCCGCCGGGACGGAGCGCCGTCGGCGCCTGTCGACCGGAACCGCGATGGCCGTCGGTCTCTCGGTGGCGGTCCATGTCGGGATCGGCGCCTATCTGGCCCTGGCGGCGTTCGACATCATCCAGCCGATCTATGGCCCCGAGCCGGAGCGCGAGGGCACGGTCATCACCATCCCCCGCGACCAGCCCAAGCCCCTTCCGACGAAGACCACGACCGTCAGGGTCCACACGACGCCGACGCCGGCCGTCCCCTACGCCGATCCGCTGCCGGTGGACCCGCCCAGGGCCGTCGATGGCCCGATCGCGGTCGATCCGCCGTCCGGACTGGACGGCCAGCTCGCCATCCGCGACCTCCCCGGGACGATCGAGCCGATCATCCCGCCCGTCATCAGCCGCCCCGAGTGGATCCGCAAGCCGTCCGCCGCCCAGATGGGGCGCGCCTTCCCCGACCGCGCCGCGCGCCTGGGCGTCGCGGGCAAGGCGACGCTGGCCTGCCTGGTCGCGGCCAACGGCTCGGTCGGCGGCTGCGAGGTGGTGTCGGAAAACCCGTCCGAGTACGGCTTCGGCAAGGCCGCGCTGAAGCTGCAGCCCTATTTCCGCATGAAGCCGCAACTGGTCGATGGCAAACCGGTCGATGGCGCGATGGTCAAGATTCCCGTGCGCTTCGACCTGCCGGAATGACGCGGACGGGGACAGGCGTTTCAGCGCCTGTCCCCTCCTGCATTCAGTAGCTCTTGGGCAGGCCCAGCACCTTCTCGGCGATGAAGTTGAGGATCATCTCGCGGCTGACCGGGGCGATGCGGGCGATCATGGCTTCGCGGAAATAGCGTTCGACGTCGTACTCCTTGGCATAGCCCATGCCGCCGTGGGCCAGCACGGCCGCCTCGCAGGCGCGGAAGCCGGCTTCGGCGCCGAGATACTTGCCGGCGTTGGCCTCGGCCCCGCAGTCGCGGCCGGCGTCGTAGAGGGCGGCGGCCTTGAAGGCCATCAGGTTGGCGGCCTCCAGCTCGGCCCAGCTCTTCGCCAGCGGATGCTGCACGCCCTGGTTCTGGCCGATCGGCCGGCCGAACACGACCCGCTCCTTGGCGTAGGTCGCCGCCTTGCGCAGCGCCGCGCGGCCCAGGCCCACGGCCTCGGCGCCGAACAGCACCCGCTCGGGGTTCAGACCGCTGATCAGATACTGGAAACCCTTGCCCTCCTCGCCGATCAGGTCCTCGGCGGGGACCTGCAGGTCCTCGATGAAGAGCATGTTACATTCGACGGCCTTGCGGCCCATCTTCGGGATCGGTTTGGCGTCGATCCGGGCCCGGTCGAAGTCGGTGTAGAACAGGCTCAGCCCCTGCATCGGCTTGGCCGTCTGATCCTTGGGCGTGGTGCGGGCGATGATCAGGATCTTGTTGGCCCGCTGGGCCATGGTGGTCCAGATTTTCCGGCCGTTGATGACGTAGCCGTTTCCCTTCCTCTCGGCGCGGGTCTCGAGGTTGGCCGTGTCGAGGCCGCTGTTGGGCTCGGTGACCGCGAAACAGGCCTTGTCCTGGCCCGCGATGATCCGCGGCAGGTGGCGCTGCTTCTGCTCGGCCGTGCCGAACTTCACCACCGGCATCAGACCGAAGATGTTCAGGTGGATGGCGCTGGCGCCGCTGAAGCCGGCGCCCGACTGGGTCACCACCTGCATCACGTGAGCCGCCTCGGTCAGGCCCAGGCCCGCCCCGCCGAATTCCTCGGGCATGGCCACGCCCAGCCAGCCGCCGTCGGCCATGGCCCTGGCGAAGGCTTCCGGGAACTCGCCCGTCTCGTCGGTGCGCCGCCAGTAGTCGTCGTCGAAATCGGCGCAGATGCGGCCGACCGCCTCGCGGATGGCTTCCTGTTCCTCGGTCAGCCAGAAGCTGCTCATTCGCCCTTGTCCTTGTTGTCGAACCGTCGCGGATCGAGTCGCGCGGCCCACGGTCCCGGATCCTCGCCCGCGAGATACGCGGCGATGATGCCCGCCACAAGCGGGGCCAGCAGCCAGCCGTTGCGCCGCGCGCCGGCGGCCAGCAGCACGCCGGGCCGCGCGCTGGGCCCGACCAGCGGCAGGCCGTCGGCGGTCCCGGCCCGGACGCCCGTTTCCGCCCGCGCCCGCAGCGCCGAAATCCCCGGCCAGAGGGTTTCGCCCAGCTGTTTCAGCGCGGCGACCTGGTCCGGATCGACCCGCGGATCGTCGCGCCCGGTCTCCATGGTCGCGCCAAGGATCGCCGCGGCCGGATCGGGACAGAGGTAGACACCCTCGCCGCGCAGCACCGGACCGGTCGCCGGGCCGCCCGCCACGCGCAGGATGTGGCCCTTGATCGGGGTCAGCCGGGCCAACTCCGGCGCGAGGCCCGCGCCCCCGGCCCCGGTGGCGACCACCAGCCGCCCGGCCTCGGCGGGATCGGCCGGCCGGGTCTCGAACCGCACCCCCGCCCGGGCGGCCTGGGCGTAGAGCACGGTCATCGCCGCGCCCGGGTCGAGCCGCCAGTCCTCGTCGGTGAACGGCCCATCCGCGGTGCGCCGCCAGCGCGCGCCCAGCGCGTCCAGCCGCGCCTCGATGCGGCCGGCGTCCGGCCCGCGCCACACGGCCCCCGTCCGGTCGATGGCCACGGGCGCGAAGTCGGGCCAGGCGTCGCGCGCCGCGCGGAGCAGGTCCAGGTGATCGCCGCTGAGCGGGTCGAGCGCCGCCTCGAACACCGGCGCCAGCATGCCGGCGGCGACGCCCGAGGCGTTGTCGCCCGGCGCGGCCGGATCCAGGACGACGACCTCGCGCCCCCGCCGCGCCAGCGCCAGGGCGATACACAGACCGAGCGCCCCCGCCCCCGCCACCGTCACGCTCGCGCCCGTTGCTGCCATCATGGCCCCAAACACCGATCCGCGCGCGTCACGTCAAGCGCCCGGCGCAAGAACCTGGCGCGATGCCGCCGGTCGTCAGGGGCGCCAGATCAGGCCGACCCGCACCGTGCGCGGCATGTCGAAGCTCTCGATGCCGTTGGCGGTCTGGCCGGTCTCGACCTCGGCGTCGGACAGGTTTTCGACCGCGGCGTAGACGTTGGCCGTCGATGTCGCGCGCCAGTCGATCCGCAGGTCCGACGAAAAGGCCGCCGACAGGCGACGCAGGTTCAGGTCGTCATCGAACCGTTCGCCCTCGTAGCGAAGGGTCGAGCGCACCGTCAGCCGGTCCAGGGGACGCCAGACGGTCTCGGCCGTGACCGCCAGTTCCGGTGTCTGGGCCGGGCGCAGGCCGGTCAGCTGGGGCGCGGAAGTCCCGCCATCGATCTCGGCCGCCGTCCACGCCGCCGACAGCCGCCAGGTCCGCGCGGGGCCGAAGTCGCCGGCCAGCTCGGCCTCGACGCCCCAGGCGTCGATGTCGCCGGCATTCTGGCGCTGGCGCAGCACGCCGCCGGCCGGGATGAAGCCGGCCACCGGAAAGACGCCCGGGCCGAAGCCGATGGTGACATTGGTCACCGCCCCCTCCAGCCGGTTGGCGAACAGGGTGGCGTTCCAGCGGACCGACCCCTCCCCGCCCGCGCCGATCTCCAGGCCGTACAGCTTCTCCGGCTCCAGACCGGCGTTGGCCTCGGTCACATCGTTGCCGACCCGGAATGGCCGGTGCAGCTCGTTGAGGGTCGGGGGACGGAAACCGGCATAGGCCGCGCCGCGCAGGTAGCCGCCGCCCAGGTCGCGGCGCAGGCCGGCGCGGGCCGTCGGCTGCCAGCCGTCCTGGTCCGCCGCCGTCAGGGCCAGGGTGACCGCGTCGGTGGCCAGGTCGCGCTCGGTCCGCTGGCCGTCGAAACTGGCCCAGCGGTCCAGCCGCAGGCCGCCCGTCAGCAGCCAGTCGGCCGCCTCGCGCCAGGCCTCGCCATAGACGCCGGCGACGTATTGCGACCCGCCCGCCACGCGGCCGCGGGTGAAGACGCCGCCGATGTAGCGGAACGTCTCGCGCGTTTCGCCGTCGGCATAGCGGACGTCGGCGCCGACTTCCCAGCCGCCGTCCCCCGTCGAATGGCGCAGGGCGGCGTTGAAACCCGCGCCGAGGGCCGGCGTGCCGTACTGGTCGTTGGCCGGGGTGGTGAAGGCCCGCCCCGCGCCGACCGCCACCGAGCTGTTCTCGAAGTCGGACCGCCGGACCCAGGCCTGCAGCCGCCAGTCATTGCCGATGCCCGGCGACGCGCCGGTCAGGGTCGCCGAGGCCGAGACGCCGACCGACCGGGACGCGGCGCCGGCGAGGCCGCTCTGACGTTCCTCGCGGTAGCCCGCGACCCGAAGGGCCAGGTCGCCGCCGGACCAGCCGGGGGCATAGCGCAGCGCCAGGCTGGAGGACTCGAAGGCCAACGGCTGATCGGCCGCCCCGGCGCCCTCGCGGACGGGAACCCAGCCGTCGGTGCGCTGCGTCGCCCCGACGACCAGGACATCGCCGACGGCGAACGCCGCCTCCGCCCCGGCCTCGCCGCGCTCTCCGCCCCAGACATGGTAGTCGCCGCGAGGCGAGACGTGCGTCCGCTCGGCCAGCTGGATGGTCCCGGTCAGGGCGCCCGCGCCGTACGGGCCGGCCCCGGCGCCGCGCACGACCAGCGCGCCTTCAATGTCGGCCGCCGGCAGGCCCGACCAGAGGACCCAGCCGCCGAACGGGTCGCCCTGTGGCACGCCGTCCAGCGTCACCAGCGCCCGCCCGGCGCCGGAGCCGGCGATGGCGCGGGCGGTCATGCCCTGGGTCGTGGGGTTGGCCGCCGCGCTGGAGGTGCGACGGAACAGCTGGACCCCGGGCACAAGGGTCAGGGCGTCATCGACCCGCGGCGCCGTGGCGATCGCCTCGGGCTCCACCCTGACCACGGAAAAGGCCCGGTCCGTCGGCGACGGTGGCAGGCGCGGCGCCGTCACGATGACAGCGTCGATGGCAGGCGGCGGCTCCGCGGCGATCATGCGTCCCCTTACTTCCCAGCGGCGGCGGCGGCCGCCTTCTGGCCATGCGCCAGCGACAGCACGTACTGCCGCACCTCCTCGGCCTTGGACGGAGTCAGGAACCGCGCGAACGAGACCATGCCGTTGGCCTCGCGATCGCCCTCGATCACCACGCCCTTCCAGGTCGCCGCGTCGGTCATCACCGGCGAATAGCGCAGGTCGGGGATCGAGAAGTCGGACACCGCGCTCGAGCCGTGACAGACGCCGCAGTAGTTGGCGAAGGTCAGCTTGCCGGCGGCGATCTGGGCCGGGGTTCCGGTAACGGCCGGCAGGTCCGGCATGGCGCGGGTCGAGGCCGGGCGTGGGGGCAGGACGCCCTTGCCGCCGATCTTGAACACCAGCACCCGACGCGGGCCCTCCGACCGGGGATCGGCGCCAGCGCCGATGGTCAGGGCGAAGCCGCCGCCCCAGCCGGCCATGACGGCGACATACTGCTCGCCGTCGACCTCATAGGTCATCGGCGGGGCGACGATGCCGGTCTGGGCGTCGAACGACCAGACCTTCTTGCCCGTGGCCGCGTCATAGCCCGCCAACTCGCCGGTCGCCGAGCCCTGGAACACCAGCCCACCGCCAGTGGCCAGCACGCCGCCGTTCCACGGGCCGCCATGCGGCACGCTCCACCGCTCGGTCTGGGTGATCGGGTCCCAAGCGATCAGCCGGCCCTTGAGGCTGGCGCGGATGGCCTTGATGCCCGCCGCGTCGTCCGGCATGCCGGCGATCAGGCTGTCGACGCCGATGTTCCAGACGCCGGGCTGGTAGCGGAAATTGGCGTTGGCCCCGCCCGGCTGCATGTAGGGGAACGGGATCTCCTGGGCCGGGATGTAGACCAGGTTGGTTTTCGGGCTGTAGGCCATCGGCTGCCAGTTGTGGCCGCCGAGCGGCCCCGGCATGGCCAGGGACGGGCCCGAGCCATAGCGGGCGTTGGGCGTCTCGATCGGCCGGCCGGTCGCCGGATCGACGCCCGTCGCCCAGGTCTGGGGCACGTAATTGTTGGCCGAGATCAGCTTCCCGGTGGTCCGGTCGATCACGTAGAAGAAGCCGTTCTTGGGCGCCTGCATCAGCGCCTTCACGGGCTTTCCGGCGATGGTCAGGTCGGCCAGGATGATGTGCTGGGTGGCCGTGTAGTCCCAGCTCTCGCCCGGGGTGGTCTGGTAGTGCCAGACGTACTGGCCGGTGTCGGGCTTGAGCGCCACGATCGAGGACAGGAACAGGTTGTCGCCGCCGCCGGGCGAGCGGATGTCGCGGTTCCACGGCGAACCGTTGCCCACGCCGATGTACAGCAGGTCCAGGTCCGGGTCGTAGGCCATCGAGTCCCAGACCGTGCCGCCGCCGCCGACCTTCCAGAACTCGCCCTTCCAGGTCGGCCGGGCGATCTTCATCGCCGCGTCGGAGGCCGCGCCGTCGGTCGCCTGCTCGCCGGGCACGGTGTAGAAGCGCCACAGCATCTTGCCGTTGCGGGCGTCATAGGCCGACAGATAGCCGCGCACGCCCAGCTCCGCGCCGCCGTTGCCGATCAGCACCTTGCCCTTGATGACCCGGGGGGCGCCGGTAATCGTATAGGGCTTGCTCTGATCGACGGTGACGACCGACCAGACCTGCTTGCCGGTCCTGGCGTCCAGCGCGATCAGTCGGCCGTCGAGAGCGCCGAAATAGACCCGGCCCTTCCACAGGGCGACGCCGCGGTTGACGCTGTCGCAGCAGGCCTTGACCCCCGTCTTGCGCGGCACCTGCGGGTCGTGTTCCCAAAGCAGCTTGCCGGTCCTGGCGTCGAACGCGCGGACGATCGACCAGGACGAGGTGGTGTACATCACCCCGTCGGCGACCAGAGGCGTGGCCTCCACGCCGCGGTTCTCCGGCAGGTCGAAGCTCCAGGCCAGGCCCAGCTGGCCGACGTTGGCGAGATTGACCTTGTCGAGCGGGCTGAAGCGCTGTTCGCCGTAGGTGCGGCCGTGGGTGACCCATTCGGCCGCGTTGCCGTCCGCGGCGGCGATCCTCGCCCCATCGACATCCGCCGTCTTCCTGCCGCAGCCGGCCAGAATGGCCACCGCCGCCAGAGTCACCGCCAGCGCGCTGATCCGCTTCATCTTCCCGAGCTCCCGAGTCAGACCGCGTCTGCCGCGCGGCGTTGAGGCGAGTATGCGGAGCCTCCCCAGCGTCAGGCAAGCCGCCGACGAAGCCAATCGAGCATCGGCCGCTCGACCAGCGTCCAGCAGGCCAGGCCGGAGACAACCGCCACCGCCATGGCCAGAGGGATGAACAGGGCCGGGTTCCAGGCGCCCAGGGTCATGGCCAGGGCGCCGATGGCCAGGGTGTGGACCAGATAGATCGAGTAGGAGGCGTCGCCGAGCGTCTTCAGGCCGGGGATCGCCGTCCAGCCGCCGTCCGCCTCGATGCTGATCGCCCCGGCGACCAGCATCGCCGCCGGGACGCCCCAGACCATCGGCCGCCACAGGTCCCAGTCCATGTTGATCAGCTGGATCAGCGCGAACAGGCCGACGCCGCCGCCAAGCAACAACCAGCCGAACGCCCGGTCGGGCAGCAGCCGCAGCTGGGCCATGCGCGCCAGCCAGACTCCGGCGAGGAACTCGAGAAACAGCGGGTTGAGCAGCATCTGGTAGGCCGGCGGCCAGGCGAAGCCGGCGAGGGCCAGCACGATCAACGCCACGGTCAGGGCGAACAGCCGCCGGCTCTCCGGCAGGATCAGCAGGGCCGCGAACACCAGATAGAAGACGGCCTCGTAGTTCAGCGTCCAGCCCGGCGCCAGCAGCGGAAACGGAAGGCCGGCCGGGTTCATGTGCTGCACGAAGGCCAGCGACAGCAACAGATGCCTCGGCGTCACGGCGAGATCGGGAAACCGCGCGGGGAACAGCAGCACCCCGGCGGCCAGGGCCAGGGTGATCAGCCAGTAGAGCGGGACCACCCGGATCGCGCGCCGCCGCAGAAAATCCAGCGGCCGCCCCGCCCGGCCGCCGGTCGCCGTCCACATGACAAAGCCGCTGATGACGAAGAACACATCGACTCCCGCCTGGCCCGTGGCGAAGTCGATCCGCGACCACTGGCAGGCATGGAACAGCGCCACCGACAGCGCCGCCAGGCCCCGCAGGTGCTGGATCGACAGCCAGGCGCGATCCTGGTCCCCATGCGCGGCCCGAGGGCTAGACATGGCGCACCAGGGTCAGGACGTTGCTCCCTTCCCCCTGTGACCGGATGAGATCGCATATCGCTCGGGACGGGGCGCTATAGCCCCCCTTCCTCCTCGATGGAGGAAGGGCCGGGGATGGAGGTGTGGCCGTGGTGGTTCGGGAAGAGCGCGATGGGGGCCCGGCGCCTTGCGGAGCCTTTCGCCCAGGCACAGCGGCCACACCACCACCCAACCCTCCTCCATCGAGGAGGAGGGCTTTTCGTGGGCGACATCGCCCATAGGCGATAGCTCTGCCTCCGGAGGGAAGGGAGAAATGGCCGCACCCCCGTCTCACCGACAACCCGCCGGCATCGCCGCGATCCAGCGGCGCAGCAGGGCCATGCCCTCGTCGTGGACCAGCGACCGGCCCAGTTCCGGCATCATCGCGCCCGGATCGGTCGAGCCGGTGCGGAACACCAGGATCGACTCGTCGGGCTCGCCCGGCTCGATGTCGTGGACGAAGCCGCCCGTGCCCTGGCCAGCCGCCACCGGCGGCTTGCACAGGCCCAGCGACGCGCCGGCCGGAGACGCCGCGTCGAGATAGAGGCCGGACGTGTCGGCCGGTCCCTTCGGGCTGTGGCAGTGGCCGCAGTTGATGTCGAGCCAGGCCCGGGCGCGGGCGTCGAGGGGCGCGGCCTCGTCCCGCCAGTCGGCCGCCCGCGGGCGCGCCCCGGCCGGCGGCAGGCCGCGCAGATAGCCGACCATCACCAGCCGGTCGAGCTGGTTGAACCGCGCGCCGGCCAGGCTGACCTCGCGGTCGAGATGGCGCGACTTCGGCCCGATCGGCTGCAGGGCCCGGGCCGCGTGGTCGGTGGCGTGGCAACCGGCGCACTGGTTCACGTTGGGGACTTGGTAGACGAAGCGATCGACGCGGCCGGGCCGGGTCAGGGTCATCGGGATGGCCGCGCCGGTCCTTTTCAGCCGCGCCTGCGTCTGGGCCTCGTTCCAGACATAGGGGAAGGCCGCCCAGCCACCCGTCCGGCGCACCAGCACCCGGGTCTCGACCAGCCGCACCTTCGCCAGATCCAGCCCGCCGCCGGTCTGGTCGAGCCGCAGATCGTCGCCCGGCGCCACCGTCCCGTCGGCGGCCCGGGGATAGAAGAAGGTCTTGGTGATCACCGTCCCGACCGGGAAGTCGAACGCCACATCGGGCGTCCAGACCGCCGCCTGGCCCTTGGGCATCCAGACCGTGCGCAGCTTGCCGGCGTAGTCGGTGAACAGCGGCGTGTTCAGCTCGTAGGGCTGCACGCCGTCGGCCAGCGTCAGGCGGCCGCCCTTCGCCGCCACCATGCCCCAGTCGGCCAGGCGCTCGGGCATGCCGTCGGCGATGAATTGCGGCGTCAGCGGCCGGGGCCCGCAGGCCGCCAGCGCCAGGGCGATCAGGAGAAGCGCGAGACGTTTCACGGCTTGACGGGGGCCGGGACCTTGCGTTCGGCGGGGACCGGGCCGGCGGCCGCCACGCTGATCCCCGGCAGCGGCGACAGGCGGCAGCGCAGCGCCTCCCCGGCCAGCGCGGGCGACTTGTTGCCGTGCGGGCCGTCGGCGTTGAGCGTCTGGGCCGCGCCGTTGTCGACGCAGATCGCCAGCGCCGGATCGACCTTGCCGCCCTCGAACTTCTTCACGTCGATATAGCCGTCCCATAGGACGTCGGGCAGCCGGCCGGTGACGCCGAACATCGCCACGCGCAGGGCCTGCAGGTCCAGGCCGTCGGGCTTGGCGCCGCCCGGAGCGAAGCGGTTGTCGTGGACGAAGATGGACTCCGGCCAGGGATCGAAGTTCGGGGCCACGCCCTCGTTGTTCATGTAGCCGGTCGAGAAGTAGCTGGAGATGATCACATTGGCGGTGTTGTTGCCGCCGATGTCGTTGTCGAAGATCTCCACCTGGTCGTTGGCGTTGATGATCACCCCGGTGCCGGCCGGCACGGACGCCACGGCCGAGCCCTTGCGGCCGAAGTTGCCGGTGTTGTTGCCCTCGACCCGGTTGCGGAACACGCGGGTGGCGAAGCCGGAGACCTTCAGGTTGGGCATGTTGAACACCAGGATGCCGCCGGTGTTGTTGGTCGCCAGGTTGTCGTAGACGTCGGCGTTCTGAGTGTTCTCGATCTCGATGCCCGCGACGTTGAATTCGGCCCGGTTGCGGCGGACGACCACATTGTTCGACTGGCCGACATAGATGCCGGCGTCCGAGGCGCCGATGGCCACGCTGTCCTCGATCAGCAGGTTGCGCACCTGCACCGGATAGAGGCCGTAGGCGCCGTTGCTGGTCTTCGGCCCGCCCGTCCATTCGGCGCGCACGCGTCGGATGACGATGTTCTCGCCCTCGTTGACCTTCAGCCCGTCGCCCCTGGCGTCCTCGATGGCCAGGTCCTCGATGGTGAAGTCGCTGGCGTTGACCAGCAGCCCCTCGGCGCCGGCCGTCTGGCCCTTGAAGGTCAGGACGGTCCTGTCCATGCCCGCGCCGCGGATGGTCACGCCGTCGATGTCGAGGCTCAGGCCCCGATCAATGGCGTAGACCCCGGCCGGGATGGTGATCACGTCACCGGATTTGGCGTCGATCAGCTGCTGGATCAGAGTTTCCTGATAGGTGGTGTTGGGCTTGGCCGCCGACCCGCCGCCCGGCCCGCAGGCCGCCAGCGCGAGCGCGCCCGCCATCATCAGCCCGCTCAACGCGCGGCGCCAGCCCTGCCCCATGGATCGTCTCCCCGTCTCGATTGGCCGGGACTCTGATGGCCCCGGTTCGGAGGGAAACGTGGCATGCGGGGCGGTGTGGAGCAACGGGAACAAGACGACCGGACAAGCTGTCCCTTGGGACTGCTTGTCCAGTCCCCGGACGGCATGACCGGGACAGGCTATCCAGTCCCAAGGGACAGGAAAGCCTGTCCCCTACGCCTTGCCGTACCGGCTCCCCAGCTCCGCGCAGACCTCGTGGAATTCCCGGACCGTGTCGCGGATGATGTCGGCCACCGGGCGCACGCTGTCGATCCGGCCGGCGACCTGGCCAGAGAGCGCGATGGAGGCTTCCATGTCGCCGCCGAAATAGAGGTCCAGCGCCCGGGCCATCTCGGGCATGGCGCCGGCGGCCGGCGGGTTGATCTCCATCTCGGTGGTCTTGCCCGTGCGCAAGGCCCGCAGCGCCGGGCCCGGGCCGAAGCGGTTGAGGAACACGGTGTCGGTCTCCTTGGCCGCGACGATGGCGTCCTTCCAGTTCTGGTGCACCGGCGATTCGGCGGCCGAGACCATGCGCGTGCCCATCTGGATGCCCTCGGCCCCCAGCGCGAAGGCCGCGGCCATGGTGGCGCCGTCCAGCATGCCGCCGGCGGCGATGATCGGCTTGTCGGTCCTGCTGGCGATCAGCGGCAGCAGCACCATCAGCGCCACTTCGCGCGGGTTCTTGAAGCCGCCGCCCTCGCCGCCCTCGACGACCAGGCCATCGACGCCGGCCTCGATCGCCTTCATCGCCGCCGCCAGCGACGGGACCACGTGGAACACCGTGAGGCCGGCCTCCTTCAGCGGTCCGCAGTATTTGTTCGGGTCCCCGGCCGAGGTGGTGACGAACTTGACGCCCTGATCGACGACGAAGCTGACGATGTCGGGGTCGCGCACGAAGGCCTGGGCGATGTTGACCCCGAACGGCTTGTCGGTCAGGCCGCGCATCTTGCGGACCTCCTCGCGCACCTCGTCGAGGCGGCCGGACGAGGTCTCGATGATCCCCAGCCCCCCGGCGTTGGACACGGCCGAGGCCAGCTGCGACCGCGCGATCCAGCCCATCGGCGCCTGCACGATCGGATACTGGACCCCCAGCAGGCGGGTGATGCGGTTGTCGATCATGGCGGTCTCCCCAGGCGTTTCACGAACGCTATAGGGTCAAACAACCGTTTGGAAGGGAGCTTGGCGGGCCACGGGGCCGCGTCGCGATGGTACCGCCTCTCAGGCTTGAACTGAGGACCTCCGGTTCCACAAACCGGCGCTCTAACCAACTGAGCTAAGGCGGCGCGCTTTCGCGAAGGGAGGGGTTTAGTCGCACCGCGCCGCGCGATCAAGAGCGGTGCTTGCGCCGGCGGCCCCGTGACCGCACCCTTGTCGCATGAGCGCCATCACGACCCGCACCCTCCAGGCCAACGGCCTGTCGTTCGTCATCGACGAGGCCGGCGAAGGCGACAATGTCGCCCTGTTCCTGCACGGCTTTCCCGAGAGCAAACACAGCTGGCGCCATCAGCTGCCGCTGCTGGCGAAGCTGGGCTGGCGGGCCGTGGCGATCGACCAGCGGGGGTATGGCGACTCAAGCCGGCCGAAAGGAATCGCGGCCTATGACATCGAGCATCTGATGGCCGACGCCGGCGCGGTGTTCGACGCGCTGGGGGCGAAGCGGCGGCTGCTGATCGCCCATGACTGGGGCGCGATCGTCGCCTGGTGCTTCGCCATGGACCGGGTCCGCGACCTCGAGGGCCTGGTGATCATGAACGTGCCGCATCCGGCCGTCTTCCAGCAGGTCGTCCGCGCCAGCCCGGCGCAGCGGCGCAAGTCCTGGTATGTGGCCTTCTTCCAGATCCCCTGGCTGCCCGAGGCGGCCCTGACCGCGAACGGCGCGCGGGCCATCGGCCGCGCTTTCAGCGACATGGCCATCGACAAGAGCCGGTTCAGCGAAGCCGACCTCGACCACTATCGCCGCAACGCCCTCAAGCCGGGCGCGGCGACGGCCATGGTCAACTGGTACCGGGCCGGCGCGCGCAATGGGCTGAAGAAGTGGGCGCCGGGCAAGGCCCCGGTGATCGAGGTCCCGACCCTGATGATCTGGGGCGAGGAGGATACCGCCCTGGGACTCGAGCTGACCGAGGGCTATGGCCCCTATGTGCGGGACTTCACCCTGAACCGCCTGCCCGGCGTGTCGCACTGGGTGCAGCAGGAAGCGCCGGAGGCCGTCAACGCCCGGCTGGAGGCGTGGATGAGCGAGAAGGGGCTTTAGCGGGACTGGCCTTCCTGTCCCTTGGGACTGGATGGCCAGGCCCCGCGTCCGGCGGTTGCAACAGGGACAGGTTAAGCAGTCCCGAGGGACAGCTTAACCTGTCCCCACACAGCAAAACGCCCCGGAGGTTTCCCTCCGGGGCGTTCGCTTGTTGGGTCTTCAAGGCTACTGCGGCAGCTTGAACACCAGCGGAATGCGGACCGAAGCCCCTTCCACCGGCGTACCGTCGCGAGTCTGCGGCCTCATCTTGAACAGACGTGACAGCTTGATCGCCGCGTCGCCAAAGCCGAGGTCGGCCGGGTCTTCCGAAAGCACCTGACAGGCCTCCAGGGTACCGTTCGACTTGACCCTGCAGAGCAGGGTGGCGCGGCCTTCCTTTTCCAGCCGCTGGGCGCGGTCGGGATAGAAGCGGGCCATGTCGTCCCCGCCCGGGCGGCGCGCCCAGTCGGGATTGGCGATGACCGACGGCCGAGGCGGAGTCGGAGGCGACGGCGGCGCGATCACGGGCGGAGCCGTGGTCTCGACGCGGTCCTTCTTCTCCACCGGCGGCACCTGCAGCGGCGGCGGCGGCGCGACATCCGGCGGAATCAGGGCCGGGGGACGCGGCTGCAGCTTGGCCGGAGGCGGCGGCTTCTCCGAAGGCGGAGGCGGCGGCGGCGGCGGCGGCGGCGGCGGCGGCGGCTTGATCAGCTGGGTGTCCAGCTTCTCGTCCTCGAACAGGTTGTCCTTGATCTCGAATCGCGACTTGGCGACCCAGAAGATCAGACCTGCGTTGAGCACCAGCGCGAGCGCCAGGCCAACCATGAAGCCGCCACCGTTTTTCGGCGCCGGAGCGTCGAAAGGGTTGTGGACGCGGTGCGGAGCGTCGTTTTCATGCTCTGCCATACGTCACCCACCACTGCCGGGCTGACTGTTGTCCTCACCGATGAGGGCCACGCTGTAGAAGCCATTGTCCTGCAACGCGTTCATCAGCTGCATGAAGTCGCCGTACCGGACCGCCTTGTCGCCGCGGATGAAGATCCGCTCCTTCGAGGGGTTCCGGACGCGAATCTGCTTCCGAAGATCATCGCCGATCGAGGCCAAGTCCGTCGGGTCGTCACCAATGAAGATGTCCCCGCCCTGTTGGATCGAAATGTAAATCGGCGTTGGCGGGTTCTGTCGAGGCTTGGCCACCGCGGTGGGCAGCTTTACCTCGATCGAGACCGATGCCAGCGGCGCCGCCACCATGAAGATGATCAGAAGAACCAGCATAACGTCCACGAAGGGCGTCACATTGATTTCGCTGTTCTGCTCTACCTGGTACCTGCCACCGCCGCCGGAGCCCGAGAGTTTGGCGGCCATCTGTGCTTAAGCCCCTTTGTCGAGCTGCCGCGAGATGTTGTTCATCAACTCGGCGTTGAAACCATCCGACCGCACCCCATACGACGAAATCCGCGTCTGGAAGTAGTTGTAGAAGATAACCGCGGGGATAGCGGCGAACAGACCGATACCGGTGGCGAGCAGGGCCTCGGCGATGCCGGGGGCCACGACGGCCAGGTTGGTCGTGTTCGATTCGGCGATGCCGATGAACGAGTTCATGATCCCGTAGACGGTGCCGAACAGACCGATGAACGGACCGGACGAACCGACCGAGGCGAGGAACTGCATCCCGCTCGACAGACGCTTGGACAGGGACGACTGCACGGCCGACACGGCGGTCTGCGCGCGGTAGATCGTGGTGTCGCGGTGGGCGCCGGTGATCGCGAGGCCGGCCTGACGCGAAAGCTCCACTTCGGAAGCCGCCGCGGCGGCCATGTCGGCCAGCGGGTTGCCTTCGAATTCGTCCGACAGGGCGATACGGCCCATGTCAGCGATGGATTTGACGCCGCGGAAGGCTTCCACGAAGCGGTCCGACTTGCGGTTCAGCGAACCGAACTCGAGCAGCTTGGTCACCAGCAGGGTCCAGGAGAAGACCGAGGCCAGCAGCAGACCCAGCATCACCACCTTCACGACCGCCTTGGCGTCCATGAACATGGTGATGGGCGTGATGTGCGATTCCTTCTTGGGGGCCGGCGCGGCGGCCGGCGCTTCCGGCGCGGGGGCCGGAGCGGCGGCGGCGTCAGCGGCGGGGGCCGCGCCGTCGGCGGCCGGGGCCGCGGCGACCGCGGCAGGGTCGGCGGCCGGAGCAGCCGCATCCTGCGCAAAGGCCGGAGCGCTCATCATCAGCGCCGCGGCGCCGAGGATAGCGATGAGGGGGGTCATTCGTTTGTTGTCGAGCATCTTTCGCCAGTTCCTGGTTGGTCTAGCTAGTTTGGACCGAGGGTCGTCGCGCGAAGCGTCTCCACCCTACTCTGAAAACACTGCCGGCCTTGGAGCCTTTCGACTCCAACGCCGGAAAACCGCTATCGCTGCACCGACCCGCAACGCCTGCCTCGAACGTTAGTTCAGCAGGATGGCGTTTCGAAGGCGCAAGACGGCCCGACGAACCGAAGTCCGTCAGGTCGATTGGCCAAGTTAGACTTGGCGCACGGGCCCTTTGGCAACCCCTATTCGCATCGTCAAGGGTCTTTGCCGGGTGATTTCATTCCCCGATTTCAAGGGGGGCGCAGGTTTTATTGCACTGCACAATCTGATTATCGGGAAAGTTCGGGAGTTTTTCCCCCATCTGGGGAAAATGGATGTTGCGTCGCAGCAATGCTGGTCGAACGTGGGTCTTTTTGGGGATTTTCCCGCTGCGGGCGAACGGCCGGGCAGGAATGGTGCCTGGGGGCGGATTCGAACCACCGACACGCGGATTTTCAATCCGCTGCTCTACCAACTGAGCTACCCAGGCAAATGCCGAAAAGGCGCCCCGCGTTCGCGGGAGCCGCGTCTATAAAAGAGGCCCCGCGGCAAGTCCAGAGCGCTTTCGGGCCCGACCCGAACTACCGGTCGTCGCCGCCTTCGCCCTCGGATTCGTCGTCCGTCTCGCTTCCGGGGATGGCGTAGCTCCCCGTCAGCCATTTCTGCAGATCGATGTCGGCGCAGCGCCGCGAGCAGAACGGCCGGTAGGCCGGGTCCATCGGCTTGTCGCAGCGGCTGCATTCGCGGACCGGGGACCGGGTCATGCGCCGGCGACCTCCAGCCGCTCGATCGACCAGTCCGGCCTGGCCTCGATGGCGAAGCGCGCGCCAAGCTTGTCCGTGATTCCCGCCCGCAGGGGGGCGAACGCCTCCAGCACGGCCGGCGCGCAACGGGCGACAAGGCGGCCGCCAGGGTCTGACCGCCCTTCCCGCTCGAGCCGCCGCGCCAGGCGCAGGGCGACCGTCAGGGGCGTCGGGGCGCCCGTCCCGTCCGTGAGGGTGTCGAGAATCGGCCGGCGGCGGCGCGGCACGGTCAGGGTCAGGGTGCCGAAGCGGCTGATCTGGTCGATGGCCACGCCGGGATTGTCCGGGCCGAAGGCGGCCCGCGCCGCGCCGAGCAGCGCCTTGCCGTCATGGCCCCGGCCGACGAAGTCGAACACCACCAGGCCGCCGAGCCCCTTGAGCCGCATCAGGCGCGCCGCCGCGCCGATGGCGGTCAGATTGGCCAGCCGCGCCGCGCGCTTGGTGTCGCTGCCCGGACGGCCGCCCAGATCGACGTCGATGGACACCAGGGCGCGCGTCGGCTCGATGGCCATGGACCCACCGCCCGGCAGGGGGTGGATAGTCTCCAGGGCCTCGGCCTCGGCGGCGTCGGCCGCCTCCCGCGCGCCGTAGCCCTCCACGACCTTGCCGCCCCGGGCCAGGTCGCGAATCTCGGCCTCGACGTCTGGCGCGGCCTGCAGCGGGCGGGACTCGCCCTCGGCCGGGCCGATCAGCCGGACCGTGGCCAGCTTGTCCCGCCGCGCCTCGGTGCGGATCTCGACCTCGATGGCCGCGCCGCGAACCGGCGGGACCTCATCCGCGCGCAATGAATAGAGGGCCTCGACGCCGCCGGGCAGGTCGAGGAACGCCACCCCGATGGCCTTCTCCAGCGACCGCACCCGGGCGACGTTGCGCGCGCCCAGCTGCAGGGCCGGGACATCGCCGTCGCGCTGGATCAGCAGGCGCTCGGGACGGCCCTCCAGCGTGACAACGCCGCGGGTCTCGCCCACGCCGCGGTCGAGGAAGAACTGGCGGCCGCTCATGCCCGCCACCCCAGGCCGGTCAGCAGGCTGACGGCCTCGTGCAGCGGCAGTCCGACCACCGAGGTGTAGGAGCCCTGGAGGTCGGTCACGAACGCGCCGGCCCGCTGGTGAATCTTGTAGCCGCCGGCCGCGTCGCGCCAGTCGCCCGCGGCGATGAAGGCGTCGGTCTCCTGCCCGCTCAGCCGCTTGAACCGGACCCGTGTCTCGACGACCCGTTCGGCGGCCCGGCCGTCCGGCGCGACAACCACCAGCCCCGTCAGCACCTTGTGCGCGCGGCCGGACAGCAGGGCCAGCATGGCGCGGGCCTCACTCTCGTCCTCGGGCTTGTTGAGGATCCGCCGGCCGACGGCGACGAGGGTGTCGGCGCCCAGCACGAAGGCCCGCGGATGACGGGCGACGACCACGGCGGTCTTTTCCCGCGCCAGGCGCAGGGCCAGCCGGCGCGGCGTCTCGTCGCGTCCTGGCGTCTCGTCGATGTCGGCGGGATCGACGTGGTCGGGCTCGATGCCGACCTGTCGGAGCAGTTCCAGCCGTCTGGGACTGGCGCTGGCCAGCACCAGAGGACCTTTTGGACGGCTCACTTGAAGCGGTAGGTGATGCGCCCCTTGGTCAGGTCGTAGGGCGTCATTTCGACCAGCACCTTGTCGCCGGCCAGCACGCGGATGCGGTTCTTGCGCATCTTGCCTGCCGTGTGGGCGATGATCTCGTGATCGTTTTCCAGTTTCACACGGAACGTGGCGTTCGGCAGCAGCTCGCTGACGGTGCCGGGAAACTCCAGAAGTTCTTCTTTCGCCATAGGCCTCTCGAATACGTCCAATAAGCAAACGGCCCGCGCCGAACACGATTCGGGACGCGAGCCGAGGCTCCAAGGTCCCAGTATAGCGCGGCTACCCCCCGAACGTCGATGCCTTGCCGAACCGCTCGCGGATGCGCCGGGCCAGCTCGTCCCGCACCTGGCGATAGGCTTCGAGGCGCTGATCGCGCGAACCCTCGGCCAGGGTCGGATCGAGGGTCGGCCAGTATTCGATATCCACCGCCCTGCCCCGGGCCAGCTCGACCGCCCGGTGCTGGGCTTCCGGCGTCAGGGAGATGACCAGGTCGAACGACTCGTCCTCAAGGTCGTCGAAGGTCTTGGGCCGGAACTTGCTCAGGTCGCCGCCGATCTCGTCGATCACCGCGGCGGCGAACGGATCGACGGCCGTCTCGCCCGCCTCGCGGCGCAGGCCGACGCTGTCGATGAACACGCGGTCGCCGAAGTGCATCCGCATCAGCGCCTCGGCCATCGGCGACCGCACGCGGTTAAAGTTGCAGGCGAACAGGACCGCCCCGGGAAGCCCCTCCACCGCCGGTCAGCCCCGCCAGTGCAGGGCGCAGATCAGGGTGAACAGGCGCCGGGCCGTGTCCAGGTCGGTCTTCACCTTCCCCTCGAGCCGCGCCTGCAACAGCGTCGAGCCTTCGTTGTGCAGGCCCCGCCGGCCCATATCCAGGGCCTCGATCTGCGCCGGCGTCGCGTTACGGATGGCCTGGTAGTAGCTCTCGCAGATCATGAAGTAGTCGCGGATCACGCCGCGGAACGGCGACAGCGACAGCAGGTGGGTGACGTCCAGGTCCGGGCCGGTGATGTGCAGCGCCAGCCGATTCTCGATCAGGGCGATCTTCAGGTCATAGGGGCCGCCTGTCGCACCCTCGGGCCGGAAGTAGTTGTCCTCGATCAGGTCGAAGATGGCGATCTGCCGTTCCTGCTCCTGATCGCGCGAAGCCGCGCCGAGAGAGTCCTCGTCGAGCTCGATCGTCTGCAGACGGTGGGTGGCGCGGTCGTCGGTCATGTATCCTGGTGCGTGGTTCGAGACGCTCGCCTGATGGCTCGCTCCTCACCCTGACGACCTTTAGTGCAAGCCCACCCCGTTCGTCATCCTGAGGAGCGGCTGAAAGCCGCGTCTCGAAGGACGCAGGGCTATTTTTGCAGCCTGAGCGCCGCCGAAAGCGCGTGCGCGGGCAATCCCTCGGCCTGCGCCAGGGCCACCGTGTGCGGCCCCAGGCGGCCGAAGGCGGCGGCGTCGCACTTCACGATCGAGGTGCGCTTGAGGAAGTCGTAGACCGACAGGCCCGACTGGAACCGGGCGGCCCGACTGGTCGGCAGCACGTGGTTGGAGCCGGCCACATAGTCGCCGATGGCCTCGGGCGTGTAGCGGCCCAGGAAGATGGCCCCCGCGTGCCGCACCCGGTCGGCCAGGGCTTCGGGATCGGCGACGCAGAACTCGACGTGTTCGGGCGCGATCAGATCGACCAGGGCCGGGCTCTCGGTCAACGGCGCGATGATCACCGCGCCGTGGTCGCGCCAGGACGCTGCGGCATCGACTCCGGTGGCCAGGGTCGCCAGGCCGCGCGCGACGGCGGCCTCAACGGCGGCGGCGAAGGCCTCGTCGTCGGTGATCAGGATCGACTGGGCGGCCGGGTCGTGCTCGGCCTGGGACAGCAGGTCGGCGGCGATCCAGTCGGGATTGTTGTCGGCGTCGGCGACCACCACGATCTCGGACGGCCCGGCCAGGGCGTCGATGCCGACCACGCCGTAGAGCCGGCGCTTGGCGGCGGTGACAAAGGCGTTGCCAGGCCCGACGATCTTGTCCACCGGCGCGATGGGCCCCGCGCCCCAGGCCAGGGCGGCGACGGCCTGGGCCCCGCCAATGCGCCAGATCTCGCTGACCCCGGCTTCCTTCGCCGCCGCCAGCACGGCCGGCTGCAGCCTGCCGGGCGGGGTGACCATGGCGATGCGGTCCACGCCGGCCACGGCGGCTGGCACGCAGTTCATCAGCACCGTCGAAGGATAGGCCGCGCGGCCGCCGGGGACGTAGACGCCGACGGCCTCCAGCGGCGTCCAGCGCCAGCCCAGCTCGACCCCGGCCTCGTCGGTCCAGCGCTGGTCGGCCGGCTTCTGGCGCGTGTGATAGTCGCGGATACGAGCGGCGGCGAAGGCGATGGCCTCGCGCACGGCCGGCTCGCAGGCGGCCGCGCCCGCCTCGATCTCTTCGGCGGTGACCCGGATGGTCTGTTCGGTCAGCTCCACGCGGTCGAACTTGCGCGTGTAGTCGAGCACGGCCTTCAAGCCGTCCGCCTTGACCGCCGCCAGCACCTCGGCGACGGCGGCATCGACATCTGCGGGCGAACCCCGGCGCTCGTCGAGGAAGGCCCGGAACGCGGTCTCGAAGTCCGGATCGGTGAAGCGAAAGCGGCGCATGGCGGCTAGATGCGTGCTGCGCCGCGGAACGCAAGTGTTTTCGGTTGACGATCGTTACTTATGCGTGCATCAACTACATATGCGCGCCGGACTGAACATTGCGGAGCGAAAGCGCCGATGGCGGGAGCGGATGAAACTCCTGACCGCCAACATGACGACCTACGGCTATGCGCTGACAGCATCAGCCCTGCTCGACCCCGTACTCAAGACCGTTGGCCTGAAGCCGCTCAATTTCATCATGATCATAGCCGCCCTCGCCCTGCATGGTCTTGCGGGGTATCTTGTTCCCGAAGGAGAGAAGCCATGAGCTTTTCAGAAGGCGCGCTGATGATCGGCCTGATCGTGTTGGTCGTTGGTGGCGGCTACGGGCTGTTCCTGAAGTATCAGATCGATCACGACCGCGGTGAAGACGACGGCGATCTGAAGGCCCCGCCCGCCGAATAGGCTCAGTCCCCGTGCGCCGGCGTCCGGGGCGTCGGCCAGGGCGTCGAGACGTCGGCCAGCACGGCCTCCAGGCACTCGACCTCGGCCCGCAGGTCGCCGCCGCCGGCGAATGTGAACACCACAGCCCCGCCCGGCGCCTCGCCCGGCTCGAACGTCAGGGCCAGCAGTTCGACCACGGCGCCCTTCGCGTCCCGCCGCAGCTTGCGGCTCCGCACCGCCATCACCCCGCCCAGTTGCAGGCCGCTGCGCACCCGCTCGTGGGCGCGGCCGTCGCGTTCCCAGCGATAGCGGTTGAAGGCGACCGTCAGCCGGCGCGCTTTCGGCTCGAACGCGATGTCGCCGATCTTCGCCACCGCGTCCTGCAGCGCGGCGGACATCACGGCCAGATCCTCGGCGTCCTGGGCCAGCAGGCGGAGCGGCTCGGGCGAGGCCATGGTCAGTCCTCGGCCTCCGGCCCGGCGTCGCCCTTGATGCGGCGGACGTTGGCGCCGCAGGCGCCCAGCTTCTCTTCCAGCCGCTCGAAGCCGCGGTCCAGGTGATAGACCCGGCCCACGACCGTCTCGCCGCGCGCCGCCAGCCCGGCGATGACCAGGCTGACCGAGGCCCGCAGGTCGGTGGCCATGACCTGGGCGCCTTCCAGATATTCGACGCCGCGCACGCGCGCCTCGCCGCCGGACACGGTGATGTCGGCGCCCAGTCGCGCCAGTTCAGGCGCGTGCATGAAGCGGTTCTCGAAGATGTGCTCGCGAATCACGCTCTCGCCCTCGGCCAGGGTCATCAGGGCCATGAACTGGGCCTGCAGGTCGGTGGCGAAGCCGGGATAGACGCCGGTGTCGATGTCCACCGCCTTCAGCCGCGCGCCGTTGCGGCGGATGATCACGCCGTCGTTGGTGCGCTCAACGCCGGCCCCGGCCTCCTCGATCTTCAGCAGCAGGGCCTCGATCAGGTCGGCGCGCGTGTTGGTCAGGCGAACCTCTCCGCCGGCCATGGCCGCGGCCACGGCATAGGTGCCCGCCTCGATACGGTCGGTGATGACGGCGTGTTTGGCGCCGGAAAGCCTGGCGACGCCCGTGATGCGGATCACCGGCGTGCCAGCGCCCTCGACCCTGGCGCCCATCTTGTTGAGGCAGTCGGCCAGATCGACGATTTCCGGCTCGCAGGCGGCGTTCTTCAGCACCGTCTCGCCCTTGGCCAGCACGGCGGTCAGCATGGCGTGTTCGGTGGCGCCGACCGAGACAAACGGGAACTCGATCTCCGCCCCCTTCAGGCCGCGCGGGGCCTGAGCGTAGACATAGCCTTCGTGCAGGTCGATCTGGGCGCCCAGCGCCTCCAGCGCCTTGAGGTGCAGATCGACCGGCCGCGCCCCGATGGTGCAGCCGCCCGGCAGGCTGACCTTGGCCTGGCCCGTGCGGGCGATCAGGGGACCCAGCACGTTAAAGCTGGCGCGCATCTGCCGCACCAGGTCGTAGGGCGCGAACGAGGACACGATCTCGGGCGTGTGCAGAATGGTTTCTGACCCGGCCGGCCCCTCCCGCTCATCGACGATCGCGCCCAGACGGGTCAGCAGGGTGCCGAGGAACCGCGTATCCGCCAGCCGGGGCATGTTGGTCAGGTGAAGCGGCTCTTCGGTGAGCAGGCTGGCGGTCATCAGCTTGATGGCCGAGTTCTTGGCGCCGCTGATCGGAATTTCTCCGTGCAGCCGCGCGCCGCCGACGATGGCGATGCGGTCCATTCAGGCCCCTCGAAACGCCGGCAGCCTGTCGCTCCGGCGGCGTGTCACATGTGAGGGCCGGGTTCTAGCGGGCGCAAGCCCCCGCGCAAGAGTCACTTATGCTTGATGCCCGCCGTCGCCGGGCCGCCGGAACAGCGTCGCGGGCACGTAAGGATCACCGTTCATGAACTCCAGCCCCAGTTTTTCGGTGACGCGTTCCAGTTCGAGGTGGGCGATGAACAGCGCGTGCTCGATGGCCTGCATCGGATCCACACCGAAAAAAGCCCGTCCGTGCTCGGCCCTGTGACCGGGATCGAGCCCGACGATCCGCATGGCGCAGGCCCAGTCGTGGCTGTCCTCGAGCGGATACGCGTCGGAGATCTCCACGGTGATGTCGAACGCCGCGCCCTGCGCCGGCCGCGCGGCGCGCAGATGGCGGACTTCGCGGTAGGGCCTGGGCGCCAGGCGCGCGGTGTTGGCCTGGTGCGTCATTGGCCGGCCTTCGGCGAGGCGTTGTCCTTCGGCGCGGCCTTGCGGCGCCTCAGGTTGGCGCGCAGGGCCTGGGCCAGTTTCGCCTCCCGGTCGGCCTTCACGGGGGGCGGCTTCTGCGGCGTGTTCGTCATCCCCCAAGCAGCGCATTGCACATGCCGGCGCGTCAAGCTGGATTAGGGCTTCCCCTGCCGCCCGGGTTTCGCTATCAGGCGCGCCTCGTCTTTCGCCGCCGTAGCTCAGTGGTAGAGCGCATCCTTGGTAAGGCTGAGGTCGGCAGTTCAATCCTGCCCGGCGGCACCATCCCTGAACCAGAGGGAAGAAGACGATGACCAGACCCCGAAAAGATGGCGGTTTCCCTCCGGCTGACATGCCGGTGCGGACCGTCCATTCGGGCTGGCTGGATCTGCATCTCGTCGAACTGACCGGACCCGACGGCGCGACCTATGAGCGCTATGTCGAGGACCACGGCCGCGCGGCGGCGGTGCTGCCCTATAATCCGGCGACGCGCATGGCGCTGCTGGTGACCATGCCCCGCGCGGCGCTGCGCTTCGCCGGCGGCGACGACGACGTGCTGGAGGCGCCGGCGGGGCTGATCGATCGCGGCGAGACCGCTCTGGCGTGCGCCCGCCGCGAACTGCTGGAAGAGGCCGGACTGGCAATCGACCATCTCGAACCGGCCGGCGCGATCATCCCTTCGCCCGGCATCTCGACGGAGCGGATCGATCTGTTCCTCGCCGCCTATGACGACGCCCAGCGCACGGGCCCTGGCGGCGGGCTGGACAGCGAGAACGAGAACATCACCGTGGTCGAGATGCCGCTCGACGAGCTCTGGACGTCGATCGAGAGCGACCTGGCGGCCGACGCCAAGACCCGGATCCTGGTCCAGGCCCTGCGCATCCGCCGGCCGGACCTGTTCAGCTGAGATCCGGCGCCGGTCAGCCGCCGGCGCCTATTCGTCGCGCTTGGGCGCGCGGTCGCCGAACCACCAGGCCAGGGCCGTGGAGGCCGAGAAGGCGATGGTCTCGACCGCCGTGCGCACCACGCCGGCGGCCGTCGCGGCCTCCAGCGCCCCGCTGACCGCCGACAGGAACAGCACGGCGAACAGGAGCCACAGCAGAAGCGTCAGGACCGGCCGTGTCAGGGCGCGGACGGCCGCCACCCAGGGCCAGCTCTGGCCGATGTCGGCCTCCGCCCGCAGCGAGGCCTCCAGTCCGCGCCAGGAGCCCTCGGCGTCGGCCTTGGCCAGGGCCTGTTTCGCCTCCTCGATGCGGCCCTCCCGGGCTTCGGCGGCCAGTTTGAGATCGTGGCCCCAGCGCTCGACCTCGTGGGCCATCTCGAGCTGGCGATCCTTGCGTTTCTCGCGGGTCTCGAAGATGCCCAGGCCGCGGTTGAGGATCGAGCCCAGCGCCCCGAAGGCGGCGCCCAGGGCTCCGCCGGCGAGTCCCCCGCTGGCCGCGTTGATGATGTCCATGGCGATCTCCCCTCCTCAGGCGGCCGGCGCGTCGAACTGGACAAGATGGGCGGCGACTCTCACCACGCCGCCGGTGAAGTCCCCGCCGACGGCCGTCAGCAGGACCGGCGTGTCGGCGTAGAAGGCGGTCGGGCCAATCACGCCGATGTTGCTCGAACCGGCGACCGCGCCGAGCGAGCCGCCGAACTTGCCGGTCTCACCGGCCACGCCGCAGTCGTAGGCGGCCGCGCCGGTCACTGTCGTCAGGGTTCGCGTGGCCACCGCCAGGACGATCGACCGCGCCGGGATCATCATCGTGGTGGCCATCGCCGCGCCGGCGAGCGTCACATCCTCCTCGCGGATGGCGAAGCGGGTGCGGGCCCCGCCGGGCGAAGCGGCCGCGACCAGGGTTTCGAACTCGAGGGTCTCCCGCAGCGCTCGCCAGACGCCGTCGAAGACCAGCACGACCGCCTCGTCGGCCACCCAGAGAAGGTGTCCGGCCCCCGGCTCGATACGGGACCAGCCCCCGGCCTCGAACCGCATCAGGGCGCCGGCGACTTCAGCGCTCCAGGCGTCGCCGACGGCCCCCTCCGGCAGCAGATAGAGGGCGCCGTCGTCGGGCGTCGCGGGCTGGCCGGCGAGCGAGCGGCTGACCGCCGCCGCCTGGACCAGGCCATCGAGCCGGGCGAAGGCCGCGTTCACGGTCACATGCTTCTGGGCCTGACCGGCCGCCACATAGGGCAGACCCAGTCGGGGGGTGGCGTCGTCGGACATGCGCGGGCTCCCTGTCGTTTGCACCGACAAGGATCGGCCCGCCCCGGCCAGGGCGGCGCCGAACGCGAAAACGCCCGGCGTTCACGCGGAACCGCCGGGCGCAAGTCGCTGAAAAGGCGGGAAAAGCCCTGGGTTATTCGGCCGCGAAGGCCAGGCGGACGCCGCTGGTCAGGGCCGTCTTGGCCGCGAGATCGGCCTTGGCCGCCTCGTATTCCGCCGACAGCCGGGCGACCATCTCGCCGGCGCCGAGCACCGACTTGACCGCGCCGATGCCCTGGCCGCAGCCCCAGATGTCCTTCCAGGCCTTGGCCCCGGTGTTGCCGCCCGAGCCGAAGTTCATCGCCGAGGGATCGCTCTGGGGCAGGTTGTCCGGGTCCATGCCGGCCGCGATGATCGAGGGCCGCAGGTAGTTGCCGTGGATGCCGGTGAACAGGTTGGAATAGACGATGTCCTCGCCGGAGCTATCGACGATCATCTGCTTGTAGCCCTCGACGGCGTTGGCCTCTTTCGTCGCGATGAAGGCCGAGCCGATGTAGGCCAGGTCCGCGCCCATGGCCTGGGCCGCCAGGATCGCCGCGCCGCTGGCGATCGAGCCCGACAGCGCGACCGGCCCGTCGAACCACTGGCGGATTTCCTGGATCAAGGCGAACGGCGACAGGCCGCCGGCATGGCCGCCGGCGCCGGCGGCGACAGGGATCAGGCCGTCCGCGCCCTTCTCGACCGCCTTGTGGGCGAACCGGTTGTTGATCACGTCATGCAGGGTGATGCCGCCCCAGCCGTGAACGGCCTGGTTGACGTCCTCGCGGGCGCCAAGCGAGGTGATGACGATCGGAACCCGGTATTTGGCGCACAGCTCCATGTCCTCCTGGAGCCGGTTGTTGGTCTTGTGCACGATCTGGTTCACGGCGAACGGCGCGGACGGCAGGTCCGGGTTGGCCTTGTCCCAGGCCGCCAGTTCGCTGGTGATCCGGTCGAGCCATTCGTCCAGCAGGCTGATCGGCCGGGCGTTCAGCGACGGAAACGAGCCGACGATGCCGGCCTTGCACTGGGCGATCACCAGGTCCGGATTGGAGATGATGAACAGTGGCGAGGCGATCACCGGCAGGCGCAGGCGGTCGCGCAGGATCGGCGGCAGGGCCATGAAAGGTCGTCTCCGTCTTTGAATATACGTTGTAAATAGAACAGCCGTTCGAGTTCGACAAGCCCTCGCTTGACGCACGTTGCGGCAGGGGCGCATGACCCGGAGCCGCTGATGCTGCAACGCACTCTGGGAGACGCAAGGCGTGTCTGGAACCATCCTGCCGCTGGCCGACGACTTTTCGCCGCCGTCGCGCGAAGACTGGCTGGCCTTGGTCGAAAAGACCCTCAAGGGCGAGACGTTCGAGGACGCCCTGGTTCGCCGCACGGTCGATGGCATCGCCATCGCCCCGCTCTATACCGCCGCCCCGACCACCGTGCGCGACCTGTCGCCGCGCGACCCGGTTCGACCCTGGGACCTGCGCACGGCGATCCGCCACCCCGATCCCGTCCGCGCCAACCGCCAGATCCTGCAGGACCTGGAGAGCGGCGCGGCCTCGGTGCTGGTCGCCCTCGATCCGGCCGGCGAAACCGGCGTCGCCATCGGTGACGCGGCGGGCCTGGCCCGGCTGCTGGACGGCGTGCTGCTGGACCTGGCGCCGGTGGCGCTGGACGCCGGCTTCCTGGGTCCCAGAGCCGCCGACTGGCTGGGCGCGGCGGCCAAGGGCGGGCCCGAAGCCCCCCTCGCCTTCCACATGGACCCGCTGTCGGCCTTCGCCGAGGCTGGCGTTTCGCCCGGCCCGGTCGAGAGCCACATCGTCTCGGCCGCCACCGTCGGCGCGCGCCTGGCCGGCGTCTATCCCAAGGCCTCGCTGATGCTGGCCACGGGCCGGGTGGCGCACGAGGCCGGCGGGTCGGACGCCCAGGAGCTGGCCATGATGGCCGCCGCGGCGGTGACCTATGCCAAGGCGCTGGTCCGCGCCGGCCTGACCATGGACGAGGCCTTCGGCCGCATCGCGCTGGGCGTCACGGTCGATGGCGAGTATTTCACGGGCGTGGCCAAGGTTCGCGCCGCGAGGGCGCTGTGGGCGCGGATCACCGGCGCCTGCGGCGTCGGCGTCCCGGCTCGCATCGAGGCCCGCTCGTCGCGGCGCATGCTGACCCGGCTGGACCCCTGGACCAACCTGATCCGCCTGACCGCCGCCGGCTTCGCCGCCGCCGTCGGCGGGGCCAACGCCATCGTGCTGAACGCCTTCACCGACGCGCTGGGCCTGCCGACCGACTTCGCCCGCCGCCAGGCGCGCAACACCCAGCTGGTGCTGATGGAGGAGAGCCACCTGGGCCGCGTCGCCGACCCGGCCGGCGGGGCCTGGTATCTCGACCAGCTGACCGACGACCTGGCCCGCGCCGCCTGGACCCGTTTCCAGGCCATCGAGGCCGCCGGCGGGATCATCGCCGCCCTGGCCTCGGGCGCCATCGCCAACGATGTCGCCGCCAGCCGCGAGGCCGCGCAAGCCGCGGTCAAGGATGGCAGGGTCAAGCTGCTGGGCGTCACCGTGTTCCGCGACGCCGAGGCCCGGCCGGTCGAGGTCGAGACGGCCGCCCCGGTGGCCGTCGCCGGCCCACAGGTGCGCCTGCCGGGACCCGACAGCGTCTGTCCGCCGCTGACGCCGGCCCGTCTGTCCGCCGCCTTCGAGGAGGCCTGAGTCATGGCCAGCTTCCCCAACTTCGCCGAACTCCCTTTCGAAGAGACCGCGACTCCCGCCCCCGCCGCGGACGGGCCGGTCTGGGAAACGCCTGAAGGCGTGGCCGTGGCCCCGGCCTATGACGCCGACGACGTCGCCGGCCTGGACTTCACCGGCGGCTATCCGGGCCTCGCCCCGTTCGTGCGCGGCCCCTATCCGACCATGTACGCCACCAACCCCTGGACGGTGCGGCAGTACGCGGGCTTCTCCACCGCCGAGGACTCCAACGCCTTCTACCGCCGCAACCTGGCGGCCGGTCAGATGGGTCTGTCGGTGGCCTTCGACCTGGCCACCCACCGCGGCTACGACAGCGACCATGAGCGGGTGAAAGGCGACGTCGGCATGGCCGGCGTGGCCATCGACAGCATCCTCGACATGCGCACCCTGTTCGACGGCATCCCGCTCGACAAGATGAGCGTGTCGATGACCATGAACGGCGCGGTGCTGCCGATCCTGGCGCTCTACATCGTCGCGGCCGAGGAACAGGGCGTTTCGCCCGACAAGCTGCAAGGCACGATCCAGAACGACATCCTCAAGGAGTTCATGGTCCGGAACACCTACATCTATCCGCCCCTGCCCTCGATGCGGATCATTTCGGACATCTTTTCATACACTTCGAGCAAGATGCCGAAGTTCAACTCGATCTCGATTTCCGGCTATCACATGCAGGAAGCCGGGGCGACGGCCGACCTGGAGCTGGCCTACACCCTGGCCGACGGCGTCGAATATGTCCGCGCCGGCATCGCCGCCGGGATGACCGTCGACCAGTTCGCGCCGCGCCTGTCGTTCTTCTGGGCCATCGGCATGAACTACTTCATGGAAGTGGCCAAGATGCGGGCCGCGCGCCTGCTCTGGGCCCGCCTGATGAAGCGCGAGTTCGATCCGAAGGACAGCCGCTCCCTCTCCCTGCGGACCCACAGCCAGACCAGCGGCTGGTCGCTAGCGGCCCAGGATGTGTTCAACAACGTCGCCCGCACCTGTGTCGAGGCCATGGCCGCGGTCAACGGCCAGACCCAGAGCCTGCACACCAACAGCCTCGACGAGGCCCTGGCCCTGCCGACCGACTTCTCGGCCCGCATCAGCCGCAACACCCAGCTGTTCCTGCAGATGGAAAGCGGGACCACGCGCGTCGCCGACCCCTGGGGCGGCAGCTACTATGTCGAGCGCCTGACCCACGATCTGGCCGCTCGCGCCCTCGAACATATCGAGGAGGTCGAGAAGCTTGGCGGCATGGCCAAGGCCATAGAGCAGGGCCTGCCCAAGCTGCGCATCGAGGAGGCCGCCGCCCGCACCCAGGCGCGGATCGACAGCGGCCGCCAGAGCGTGGTCGGGGTCAACCGCTACAAGCCCGAGGTCGCCGACGACATCCCGGTGCTCAAGGTCGACAACACCGCCGTGCGCAACGCCCAGCTGGAAAAACTGAAAAGACTCAAGGCCGAGCGCAACGAAGCTGAGACGCAGGCCGCGCTCGACGCGCTGGAAGCCGGCGCCCGCGCCGACGGCAACCTGCTGGAGCTGGCCGTCAACGCCGGCCGGGCCAAGGCCACCGTCGGCGAGATCAGCTATGCTCTCGAAAAGGTCTTCGGCCGGCACCGGGCGGAGATCAAGTCGATCACGGGGGTCTATGTGTCCGAAGCCGGATCAAACGCGCTGGTCGCCCGCGCCAAGGCGATGGTCGAGGCCTTCGAACAGGCCGACGGCCGCCGCCCGCGCATCCTGATCGCCAAGATGGGCCAGGACGGCCACGACCGCGGCCAGAAGGTCATCGCCACGGCCTTCGCCGACCTGGGCTTCGACGTCGACATCGGCCCGCTGTTCCAGACCCCGGCCGAGGCCGCCCGCCAGGCGGTCGAGAACGACGTCCACGTCGTCGGCGCCAGCTCGCTGGCCGCCGGCCACCTGACCCTGGCCCCCGAACTGATCGCGGAACTGGGCAAGGCCGGCCGGCCCGACATCATGACCGTCATCGGCGGGGTGATCCCGCAACAGGACTTCCAGGCCCTGACCGACGCGGGCGTCGTGGCCATCTTCCCCCCCGGCACCGTGATCGCCGAGGCCGCCATCGACCTGCTGGAGAAGCTGAACCGCCAGCTGGGGTATGAGCAGGGGCAGGCGGCGGAGTAGGCGCCGACTCCCTTCTCCCGGAGGGAGAAGGTGGCCTGCGGAGCAGGTCGGATGAGGGATTAAGGACCGGTCCGGCAAGCGCCGTTACCCTTCACCCTCTGCTGTGGGCCGATGGGGACACGCAAAGTGCATGTCCCCTCCCCCTGCCGCCTCATGATAGCCGCTAGACACCATAAAATCTGGTGGTATTCTTTACATATGAAATCCAGGGTTGCTCAATCTGACGACCTGCCCAAACACGTGTTCTCGACCGAGAACACGGAACGTTTGGTCGCGGCCGGCATCGCCACCGGCGTCGAGGAAGAGGCCGCCAGATTCACTTACGACGACGTCTTCGAGATGATGCGCATCGGCGCCCTTGATCCCGACGCGAAGGTCGAGCTGATCGATGGGAGGTTGGTCGAGATGGCTCCCGAAGGCGTGCCGCGTGTTCGCGCCAAGATGCAGCTGGCCAGGAGCTTCATGAGCCGCGCCGGAGAGGCGGTGCAGGTGATCGTCGATTCCACGCTGCGCCTTTCAGCGACCAGCGCGCCCGATCCCGATCTGTATCTCTACGCCTCCGCTCTGCCGCTGGACGCCATCGACGGCGCCTCGGTCGGACTGGTCATCGAGGTCGCCCAGGCCACCCTTGCCAGGGATCTGACGGCCAAGGCCGAGCTCTATGCCCGGCACGGTGTTCGCGACTACTGGGTGGTCGATATCGCGGCCCGAAGGATCGTCGTCCACCGCGACCCGAATGAGGCCGCCTACGGTTCAGTGTTCACGGCGACGGCGGATGAGCTGGTGACGCCACTCGCCTTCCCTCACTTGCCGGTCAGGCTTTCGGACCTGCCGGCGATCCGCTGAGGGTCAGCTGATCCCCGTCAGTCCGCTGTCCACCGCCAGCGTCTGCCCCGTCACATAGACGCTCTCGTCGCTCATGAAGAACAGCGCCGCGTAGGCGATTTCCCAGCCGGTGGCCTGACGGCCGAAGAACTGCGGCGCGGTTCCCCGGCTCGGCCGTCCCTGCGTCGCCCGCCGGCCCAGCGGCGTGTCGACCAGCCCCGGCGCGATGATGTTGGCCCGCACGCCCTTGCGCGAGCCCTCCAGCGCCACATGTCGCATCAGCCCGCCCAGCGCGGCCTTGGACGCGTCATAGGCCGGCAAGCGCGAGCCGGCGACGAGGCCGGCGATCGAGGAGATGAAGACGATCGAGCTGCCCTCGGCCAGTCTCGGCAGGGCCTCGCGGCAGCAGAGCATCGGCCCGCGCAGGTTGACGCCCAGCACCGTGTCCCATTCGTCGGCCTTGACCGAGCCCAGCCCCAGCCCGCCGACGCCGATGCCGACGTTGAGCACCAGGCCGTCCAGGCCGCCCAGGTCCTCCTGCGCCGACCCGAGCATCCGCACGATGTCGTCCTCGCGGCTGATGTCGGCGTGGATCAGGCTGGCCTTGCCGCCCTCGCCCAGGATCATGTCGACCGTCGCCTGGCCCGCCTCGGCGTTGCGGTCGGCGACGGCCACATGGGCGCCCTCGCGGGCGAACAGCAGCGACATCGCCCGGCCGTTGCCGACGGGATCGCTGTCCGCATCGACCACCTGCTGCCCGCCACCGACCACGAGGATCTTGCGGCCCGCCAGACGGCCGCGACCGGGCGCCTCGCCGCGGGACTCGGCGCTCAGCGGGCGCACATAGGGTTGTTTCTCGCTCAAAGCCGCCTCCCGGTGTTTGCGAAAGACTAGGCGCCGGGGCGGGCGGCGTCCACGCCGGTCAGGCGCGGCGGGGCGCGCGGTTGACGATGTTGACCAGGAACATCAGCGCCAGCACGACGCCGGCCACCAGCGGCAGGCCGGCGGTGTAGCCGGCCATCTCAACATCGGCGGCCTTGAAGGCCTCCCACCAGCCCAGATGCCGGGTCGCCCAGAAGTCGGACAGCCAGAAGGCCGCGCCCAGAGCGAGCAGCAGCAGCATGCCCAGCCAGCCCAGGCCCCGGCCGCGCTTGAGGCGCGCCTTCTCGACCCTGGCCATGTGCTCGACGGGAATGCCATGCCTCCCCTCGATATCCTTCTGCAGGGCGTTGGCGGCCATCAGGTGGCCCTGCCACAGCAGGTCGAACAGGTCAGCGACGCCGGGGATCGGGAAGTCCGACAGCAGCATGTCCAGGCCGAGATAGCCGGCCATCCGCGCCACGGTGCCGAACCCCGCCCCTGAATTGAGCGCCAGATAAAGCAGATAGGCCGAGGCGCCGGCGCTGTAGACGATGCCGGCGCCGGGGATCCAGGTGAGAATGCCGTCGAGGCCGACGCTGAACGGCCCGATGCCGATCACCCGGTCGGACAGCTTCTTGACGGTCTCGGCCGACTTCCAGGCGCTGTGGGCGCGGTCCCTGCTCATGGCGGTTAGCCTAAGTCGCCGGGCCGAGGTTCCGCTAGGGGGTATCATCAGGAACTGGACTGGCTGTCCCCCGGGACTGCCTGTCCAGTCCCTGCCAGCGGATCGGGGATGGGCTATCCAGTCCCGAGGGACAGGAAAGCCCGTCCCGGGTCAGGCCTTCGGCGACCTGCCAAGGAACACCACCCGGCGCTTTTCCTTGCCGGCGCGGACGCGGGCCATCAGGTCGCGATACTCGGACGAGCCCTGAGCCTGCTCGCGCGAGCCCTCGAAATAGATCGTCTCGTCCATGTGGCGCAGCAGCAGGTCGGCCGCCCATTTGTGGCCGGTGAACAGGGCGTCGATGAGACCGCCGGCCTTGGGGATGAATGGCGCCAGGGTATCGACCGCCAGGATCAGGGCCATCTCGGAGACGACCATCGGCGCGGCCCTGGCGCGCACGGCGTCGATGCACAGCACGACCCCGGCGCCGGCGCTGTACAGGCCGCCGGCCCAGGGCACGAAGCCCAGCAGGGCGTCCAGGCCGAAGCCGAACGGCCCGATCTTGACGATGCCGTCGGACATCTTCTTCGTCCGGTCGATGCTGTTCTTGATGTTGTGCAGATCGAGGTGCGATCGGGCGAGGAACATCACGGCGTCTCCCAACGGCACAGGGACGCCGTCGCAGGGCGCCACTGTGCAATAACCGTGTCGCCTCAGGAAGGGCGAGGGCGTGCTTTTCGCGCAACGGCGCGCGTCTTTGCCGTCCGGATTCCCGTGACAGGAGAACCCTCGCCGCGCGGCGCGATTAGCCTTAATACTGACCGATCGTTTGCCGGGAGTCCTCGATGCTGATCACGACCACCCCGTTCATCGAGGGTCGGCCCGTGAAGGAATACAAGGGCGCGATCTACGCCCAGTCGATTCTGGGCGCGAACGTCGTTGTCGATCTTCTGGGCGCCATCCGCGACTTCATCGGCGGCCATTCGCGGTCCTACGAGCGCGTGCTGGCCCGGGCCCGCGAGGACGCGATGAAGAACCTCGAGAAGGAAGCGGAGAAGCTCGGCGCCAACTGCATCATCGCCGTCGACCTCGACTACAACACCGTCGGCCCGCAGGCGCAGATGCTGATGGTCTCGGTTTCCGGGACGGCGGTGGTGATCTAGCCACCCCAAGTACTCCGCTCATCCCCGCGAAAGCGGGGACCCAGGTTTTTTCAGAGCGTCGGCTCACGGTTCAGGCAAGGCAGCCGGCCAATCCGAAAGGTGAGCCGCTGTTTCAAAAACGCCTGGGTCCCCGCTTTCGCGGGGATGAGCGGGAGAATAGTAGGGACCAGTGACCCGCACCCCCGACATCACCGCCCTCGAACACGGCATCCTCGCCGGCGACCGCGCCGCGCTGGCCCGGGCCATCACCCTGGTGGAAAGCCGGCGCGCCGATCATCAGGCCGCCGCCCGCGCGCTGCTGGAGCGGCTCATGCCGCACACCGGCAAGGCCCAGCGGATCGGCCTCACCGGCGTGCCCGGCGCCGGCAAGTCCACGACCATCGAGGCGCTCGGCTGCGGCCTGACTGCGGCCGGCCACCGGGTGGCGGTGCTGGCGGTGGACCCCTCCTCCAGCCGCACGGGCGGTTCGATCCTCGGCGACAAGACGCGGATGGAGCGGCTGTCGGTCGATCCGGCCGCCTATATCCGCCCTTCCCCGTCCGGCGGGACCCTGGGCGGGGTGGCGCGCAAAACGCGCGAGGCCATGCTGCTGTGCGAGGCGGCCGGCTTCGATGTGGTGATCGTCGAGACGGTGGGAGTCGGCCAGTCCGAGACGGTCGTGGCCGACATGGTCGATATCTTCCTGGCGCTGCTGATCCCGGGCGGCGGGGACGAACTGCAGGGCATCAAGAAGGGCCTGATCGAGATCGCCGACCTGATCGTGATCAACAAGGCCGACGCCGATCCGGAACGGGCCGAGCGGTCGGCGCGCGAATACCGCGCGGCGCTGCATATCCTGACCCCGGCCTCGCCCGACTGGACACCGCCGGTGATCACCGCCTCGGGCTTGAGAAACGAGGGCCTCGACCGCCTCTGGGCCCAGATCGAGCGCCACCGCGAGATCATGGCCGCCAACGGCGAGCGGGCGGCCCGGCGCGCGGCCCAGAACACCCGCTGGATGTGGGCCATGGTGCGCGACCGGCTGGACGAGGCGTTTCGAGGTCACCCGGCGGTCGCCGCGCTGGCGCCAGGCCTGGAGCAGGATGTGCGTCTGGGCCGGTTGCCAGCCTCGGCGGCGGCCGATCGGCTGCTCGCGGCCTTCGGACTCTAGCCCCCCCTTCTGCGGCATGCCGCCCCGACGCGGCGAGGGCCAACTCCCGGCATCGTCACGGGAGGTATCATGTTCGCCACCATCGTCCTTTTGGCCGCGCTGGCCTGCCAGGCGCCGACGCCGCCGACCGCGCCCCAAGCGGGCGAAGACCTTCTCGGGTCGCAGGCGCCCCCGACGGCGGCGCCCGCCGCCCCGACGCCATCGGTGGCGGACCTCTTCAGAGAGCGCAACGCACGGGAAGCGGCCGCCAAGGCCGCGGAAGGTGGATCAACAGCCGTCGCCGACGGTCAGTATCGCTGCCGGCGCACGGAAAACGGAGTCACCTGCGGCAATGACGAGGAGGCGATGCGCCAGCTGGAGGCGGCAAGCCAGGAGCGATTGCGCCGGCTGGAAACGCCGAATTGACGTCAGTCGCTAGTGGCCGGCCAGCCGGGTCGCCTGGGCGATCCAGGCTTCGCGGCCGATGCGGCCCATCAGCTTCAGGTCCTTGTCGAAGCCGGCGATGTCGTCTTCGGTCCAGGCGGCGATCTGCGCGAAGCGGGTCACGCCGCGCTCGGCCAGGGCGGCGGCCAGCTTGGGCCCGATGCCGGTCAGCACCGTCAGATCGTCCGGCTCGGGCAGGGCGACCGGTTCGAGCGCCAGGGCGGCGAACACCTCGGCCACCGGCTCCGGCCCGGCTTCGACCGCCTCGTCCACGGTCTCGGCGACCGTTTCCAGCGCCGCCTCGACAGCCTCGACCTCGGCCTCGACCAGTTCGACCTCGGCCTCGACGAACGCTTCGACCAGCTCTTCGGTGGTCTCGGCGGCCGCCCGCGGCGCCTCGAACAGGGCCTCCAGGTTGGTCGGCTTGAAGAAGGTCCGGCTCCAGTACCAGGCGGCGCCGACCGTGGCGGCCCCGGCGAACATCAGCCACAGCGGCGAAAGCGCGCCCATCGGCAGACGCAGCATCTTTTCGGTGTCGGCGGTCGGGAAGGCGGGCTTGTCCATCAGGAGTCTCCGTGGCGCGGCCATTTGTGCAGCGCAACATATCACGGAATTCCATTTCGCAAGTGCGAAAGATTCGTTACGCGCCCGTGCGCCAGACCTCCGCCCGGCCGCCCGGCTCGCCGAGCCGTTCGACGACCCAGGCGCAGGCGCTCGCCAGCGGATTGTCGATATCTTTCGGCGGGTTGGCGATGACCATGGCGCAGCCGTTCATCTTCATCGGATCGGTCAGCGGCTTGAGCCGGGCCTCGGCCACCAGCAGGTCGCGGCAGGCCAGCTCGACCGACCGCAGGAAGGCGTCGAAGGTCTCCAGGTCCTTGAGCGGCAGCCAGACGGCGACGCAGGCGCCGGGATCGAGCGACAGCACCGAGGCCATCGTCGCGGCGATCCGGGCATAGTCATCGCCCCGCTCGAACGGCGGATCGATCAGGATGAACAGGCGCCCGCCCTTGCCCGCCTGGCGCTCTGCCATGGCGAACCCGTCGGTCTGGTGCGCCGTCGCGCCCGGAAATGGCGCCAGCGTCTCCCGCAGCAGCGCGACGTCGTCGTCCCTCAGCTCGCAGGCGACATAGCGGTCGCCCTTGCGCAGGGCGGCGGCGATCAGGCTGGGCGAACCGGGATAGAACCGCACACCGCCGCCCGGATTGCCCGCGCGCACGGCGCCCTTGAGCCCGTCGAATGCCTTCGGCGCGTCATCGGCGTCCATCAGGCGGAACACGCCCTGGGCCGCCTCCCCCGTCCGCCGCGCCAGCTCGCCGTCCAGGTCATAGCCGCCGGCGCCGGCGTGGGTATCGACCACGGTCAGGGGCGCGGCGGCGGCGGTCAGGGCGTCGAGCAACAGCGTCAGCGTCGCGTGCTTGACCAGATCGGCGAAGTTTCCGGCGTGGAAGGCGTGGCGATAGTTCATGGTCCCTGTCTAGCGGAACCGCGGCGCTGCGCTAGGCTGACGGCATGTGCAACACCTTCCTCAGCCCCAGCACGCCCGAGCGCGTCGAATGGGCGTTTTCCCAGGTGCGGATCCCGATCCTCTGGCCGGAGAAGCCCAGGCCGAACCGGGGCGTGACCGGCGACATCCGCCCGACGGACCCGGCCTGCGTGGTCACGCCGGAGGGCGATGGCGGGCGACTGGACTGGCTGGCCTGGGGCTTTCCGCGCGACAAGGGCGGGCCGGTGATCAACTTCCGCTCCGAGGGCCGCGTATTTCCACGCCAGACCCGCTGCCTGGTCATGGCCGCCGGCTTTTACGAGACCACCGACCCGGTCGAGCCCGGCCAGAAGCGCAAGGACTGGTGGCTGTTCACCGCGCCGGGCGTGGAGCTGTTCGCGCTGGCCGGCTGCATCCGGGGCGACCGGTTCACCGTGTTGACCTGCGAGCCCGGGCTCGACATCCAGCCCTATCACGGCCGCCAGCCCGTCTGTCTGATGCCGGGCCAATGGCGCGACTGGCTGGCCGGGGCGCCGGAGGCGGAGCTGATCGCTCCCAGTCCCGCCGGGACCTTCGCCGTCGCGAAGAAGGCGACCTGAGCCGGATTGACTCGCGGCGCGCGACGAGAACAAATTGGGAACATCGAGGTTCCCATGGACGGCTCTCCATCCATCGACGAACGGCTGCATCCGGCAAACGAGGTGCGCGCCTGGCCGGTCGCGTCGGCGTCGCGGGCCGGCATGCACCTGCGCGCGCGCTGCCTCAACCCGCGCTGCGAGCGGGTCACGGTCGTCGATGCCCGCTGGTGGCTGGCCGGGAACGGCGCGGACGAGCGGCTGCATATGCTGGGCCGGCGCATGCGCTGTTCGGCCTGCGGCGCGCGGGAGGCGGGCATCGAGGTGTGGAGCGGTCCGCAGCCGCCGATCGCCGGCCGGGGCCCGTTCGCCTTTCGCTGAACGCGGAAAATCGCCGACCTGCCGCTGCGGCGCCCGGCTTTTTCATCTGGCCACCGCCCGCCCCGCAGTTAGACTGAACGCAGATAACCTTGAATGACGTCCGGGGAGGGACGCGCCATGGCCGGAACCAGAATGCGCTTCGGGGCCTTCATCGCCCCGTTTCATCCGCTTCGCGAGAACCCGACCCTGGCGCTGGAGCGCGACCTGGAGCTGGTCCAGCACATGGACCGGCTGGGCTTCGAGGAGGCCTGGATCGGCGAGCACCACTCGGCCGGCTACGAGCTGATCGCCAGCCCCGAACTGTTCATCGCCACGGTCGCCGAGCGCACGAAGCACATCCGGCTCGGCACGGGTGTGGCCTCCCTGCCCTATCACCACCCCCTCATGCTGGCCGACCGCATCAACCAGCTGGACCACATCACCCGCGGCCGGGTGATGTTCGGCGTCGGCCCCGGCGCGCTGCCCTCGGACGCCTTCATGATGGGCATCCCCGTCGCCGCCCAGCGCGACCGCATGGACGAGGCCATCGACGTGCTGGTGCCGCTGCTGCGCGGCGAGCAGGTGACGAAGAAGACCGACTGGTTCGAGCTGAACGAGGCGCGTCTGCAGATGACGCCCTACAGCCGTCCGTCGGTCGAGATCTGCGCCGCCAGCCAGGTCTCGCCGACCGGCGCGACGGCGGCCGGCCGCCACGGCCTGGGCCTGCTGTCAATCGGCGCGACCCAGTCGGGCGGCTTCAACGCCCTGGCCTCGAACTGGGCCATCGCCGAGGACAAGGCGCGCGAGAGCGGCCACACCATGGACCGTTCGGGCTGGCGCCTGGTCGGGCCGATGCACATCGCCGAGACGCGTGAACAGGCCCGGGCCGACGTGCGCTTCGGCCTCGACGACTGGTTGTACTATTTCCGCGAGGTCGCGGCCCTGCCGCTGGCGCCGCAGGACGGCAGCGACCCTGTCGACGCCCTGATCGCGTCCGGCATGGCCGTGATCGGCACGCCCGAAGACGCCATCGCCCAGATCGAGCGGCTCAAGGTCCAGTCCGGCGGCTTCGGCGCCTTCCTGTTCATGGACCACAACTGGGCCAATTGGGACGCCAAGCGCAAATCCTACGAGATGTTCGCCCGCTACGTCGCGCCGACATTCCAGAACCTCAACGCCAACCGCGAGGCGTCCCTGGCCTGGGCGGCCGAGAACCGCCCGCGCTTCATGGGCGAGGCGATGGCCGCCGTCGGCATGCGCGTGGCCCAGCACATCCAGGAAAAGGGCACGGAGAACATCCGGCCGGAGATCCTGGAAGCCATGGGCATGAACAAGAAGCCGGCCGCCGAATAGGGCTTAGGCCAGAACGGCGTCGGTTTCGGACTACCCCCCGCCGAAAATCCGGCTGAGGAAACGCTTTCCGGGCGAGCCGGCATGGCCGTTCAGGCGTCGCGCGGTCTCCTCAAGCACCTTGCGGCGCACGGTGCGATTGGTCGGGCGGGCGGCCTTTTCCCTGGCGACGCGTTCCGCCTCGTCGCCATGCAGCTTGGTCAGAAACTCGATTTCGATCTGCACTTCGTGCTCGAACGATTGCCGCCGTGAATTTCTGCCGAACATTGCTTCCTCGCCGAGCGGCGTCGCGTTTCAATCAGGGTTCCTGCGCCCAAGGTGCTACAGGCGTGCAACACGTCACCCCCAAAAGCGGGGGCGCGACAACTTGTCACTGAACGGCGTTACCCAAGATGGAGCCCGCCCTGTGCGTGAACGGGGACAGGCGAATTGGGTTCCCAATTTACCTCCCGGAATATATTGGCATTATGAATGCCAACTTATTCGAGGCCGGAGACTCCGAATTGGACCCGCTTTCCCTGATCGGCGTGCCCGGCTCGCCCTACACCCGCAAGATGGTCGCGGTGCTGCGCTATCGCCGGATACCCTACCGCCTGATCTTTTCCGGCCGCGAGCCGGCGGACTTCCCGACGTCGAAGGTGCGGCTGCTGCCGACCTTCTACCTGCCCGGCGCCGACGGCCGGCTGGAAGCGGTGACCGATTCCACGCCGCTGATCCGGCGGTTCGAGCGCGAGTATGAGGGCCGTTCGGTGCGCCCGGCCAACCCGGTGCTCGCCTTCCTCGACTCGCTGCTGGAGGACTACGGCGACGAATGGCTGACCAAGGCCATGTTCCACTATCGCTGGGCCTATCGGAAGGACATCGACCTGGCCGCCGGCGTGCTGCCGTCCTGGGGCCCCCGACCGCTGGACGACGAGGCCCTGGCGACGGTCGGCAAGGCCATCGCCGAGCGCCAGATCAGCCGCCTGCGCTACGTCGGCTCCAGCCCCCGGACAGGGCCGATGATCGAGGACAGCTATGTCCGTTTCATCGACCTGTTCGAGCGGCACCTGAGCCAGCATCGCTATCTGTTCGGCGGCCGGCCCGGCGCGGGGGATTTCGCCGTGTTCGGCCAGCTGACCCAGCTGGTCAATGTCGATCCGACGCCGATGGCCGTGGCCGCCGCCCGCGCGCCGCGGCTGTTCGCCTGGGTCGGGCTGACCGACGATCTCTGCGGCCTGGAACCGGGCGAGGCCGACTGGTTCGATCCGGCCGTCCTGCCCGACACGCTGCTGGCCATCCTGAAGGAGAGCGGCCGGGTCTATCCGCCCCTGCTTCTGGCCAACGCCGCCGCCGCCGCGGCCGGCGAGGCGACGGTCGAGACCACCATCGACGGCCATGCCTGGAGCCAGCAGACTTTCCCCTATCAGGTCAAATGCCTGGCCTGGCTGCGGGCGGAGTACGAGGCGCTGTCGGCCGGGGAACGGGCGATGGCCGACGCGGCGCTGGCCGGGACGGGGTGGGCGGCGCTGTTCAGCCGGGGAGTAGCGAGTAGCTCGGACTGAGCGCTCCGCCGCCGCCGCGACAATCCCTCGCCTACTCCCCCTGCGCTCTATCCCGCCGCGAACCCGCCTTGCCTTCGCCGCAACGCGCGGCGAAGGTGCGTCACCTCCAGCCCCTTCGAGCTCATCACCGCATGCACCTCTATGCCCGGCAGGCCCTCGTCGCCGTGACGGCCCTGTCCCTCGCCGGATGCGCCGGTTTCGCGGACAAGCTGCCCGGTTTCCATGGCGGCAAGCCGCGCGAACAGTCCGCCGCCGCGACTCCGCCCGCGCCGAAGGGACCCCAGGCGGTCAAACTGGCGCCGGGCCAGTGGCCCCAGTCGGTCAGCGACGTGGCCGCCGACCCGAATGTGCGGTTCGGCGCCCTGCCCAACGGCATGCGCTACGCCATCATCCGCAACGCCACGCCACCGGGCCAGGCCTCGCTGCGCCTGCGCTTCGACGCCGGCTCGCTGATGGAGACCGACGCCCAGCAGGGGCTGGCCCACTTCCTCGAGCACATGGCCTTCAACGGCAGCAAGGGCATCGCCGAGGGCGAGATGGTCAAGATGCTCGAGCGGCGAGGCCTGGCCTTCGGCGCCGACACCAACGCCTCGACCAATTTCGACGAGACGACCTACCAGCTGGACCTGCCGCGGACCGACGACGAGACCGTCGATCTGTCGCTGAAGGTGATGCGCGAAACGGCCAGCGAGCTGCTGATCGCCGCCGACGCGGTCGATCGCGAGCGCGGCGTGGTGCTGTCCGAGGAGCGCACCAGCGACAGCCCCGGCTGGCGCGTGTTCAAGGCGCGGATGGAGTTCATCCTGCGCGGCCAGCGGCCGCCGCGACGCTATCCGATCGGCAAGGTCGAGGTGCTGCGCACCGCGCCCCGCGAACAGATCGTCGATTTCTACAGCCGCTTCTATCGCCCCGAGCGGGCGGTGCTGGTGGCGGTCGGCGACTTCGATGTCGAGGCGATGGAGGCGAAGATCCAGGCCGCCTTCGGCAACTGGACCAACGGCGCCCCGGCCGGGTCCGATCCGGACCTCGGCGTGGTGGGCAAACGCGGGCTGGAGACCCAGATCGCCGTCGAGCCGGGCTCATCAACCACTCTGCAGATCGGCTGGGTGTCGCCGCCGGACCTGCGGCCCGACACCGCCGCCAGACGCCGCGAGGACTGGATCCGGCAGCTCGGCTTCGCGGTGCTCAACCGCCGCCTCGAGGCCATCGCCCGCGGCGTCGAACCGCCGTTCATCGCCGCCGGCGGGTTTTCCGGCAATCAGACCGACGCCGCCATGGTCACGACCATCGCCGTCACCGCCCGGCCCGGCGAATGGCAGGGCGCGCTGGGCGCCGTCGAGCGCGAGCAGCGCCGGCTGACGCAGTATGGCGTGCGCCAGGACGAGCTCGACCGCGAGATCGAGGACTACCGCCAGTGGCTGAAGACGCGGGTCGCCTCCGCCGCCACCCGCCGCACGCCCCAGCTGGCCAACGAGATGATCGCCTCGGTCGGCGAGGAAGAGGTGATGACCAGTCCCGAACAGGACCTCGCCCTGTTCGAGGCGGCCGTGAAGGACCTCAAGGCGGGGACAGCCTCGGCGGCCATCAAGGCCGCGTTCGCCGGCTCGGGTCCCCTGGTCTTCGTCGCCACGCCCACGCCGATCGAGGGCAACGAGACGGCCGTCACCGAGGCCTGGAGCGCCTCGCGCCAGATCGCCGTGGCCGCGCCCACCGGCCCGCGCCAGGCCGTCTGGCCCTACGAGAGCTTCGGCGCGCCGGGCAAGGTCGCCGACCAGACCGACGTGATCGACCTGGACACCAGCTTCGTGCGCTTCGAGAACGGCGTGCGGCTGACGGTCAAGCCGACCAAATTCCGCGACGACCAGGTGCTGGTGAAGGTGCGCATCGGCGGTGGGCTGACCGCCCTGCCCGCCGACCAGCAGTCGCTGTCCTGGGCCGGATCGGCCCTGATCGAGGGTGGGCTGGCGAAGATCAGCTCCGAGGACATGGAGCGGGTGCTGGTGTCCAAGGTCTACGGCGCCCGGTTCGGGGTCGAGGACGACGCCTTCACCCTGTCGGGGACGACCCGGCCGGAGGACGTCGCCATCCAGCTGCAGGTGCTGGCGGCCTACGCCAGCGAACCGGCCTGGCGTCCCGAGGCCCTGCAGCGCATGCGCACCTACGCCGCGACGCTGAGCGACCAGTACGAGGCGACCGACAGCGGGGTGTTCAACCGCGACCTGGCCGGCCTGTTGCACGACGGCGACCGCCGCTGGACCTGGCCGACCAAGGCCGATATCGCCGCCGGCGCGCCCGAGGCGCTCAAGCGCAGCTTCGGCGAGGCCCTGGCCAGCGGTTCGGTCGAGGTGGTCGTCGTCGGCGACATCACGGTCGACAAGGCCATCGAGGCTGTCGCCGCGACCTTCGGCGCCTTGCCAAAACGCCCCGAGGTCCCTGGCGCGGCCGTCGGCAAAACCCGTTTCCCCGCCCCCGTCGCCACGCCGCTGGTGCTCACCCACAAGGGCCGCGACGACCAGGCGGTCGCCTTCCTCGCCTGGCGCACCGACGACTTCTACAGCGACGTGCAACGGGCCCGGAACACCGCGGTGATGGCCGACATCATCGAGCTGCGGCTGATTGACGAGTTGCGCGAGGCCCAGGGCGCGACCTATTCGCCGAGCGTCAACTGGAACGCCAGCGACGTCTGGACCGACTGGGGCTATGTCGCCGCGCGCGTCGAGATCCCGCCGGCGCTGGTCGATGGCTTCTTCCGCGACACCCTGAAGATCGCCGCGGACCTGCAGGCCACGCCGCCCAGCGCCGACGAGCTCGACCGGGCCCTCAAGCCCCGGCTCGAACGCCTGACCAAGGCCCGCGAGACCAACGAGTACTGGCTGGGCCAGCTGGGCGGCGCCCAGACCGATCCGCGCCGGCTGACCGCGACCCGGTCGCTGATAGCCGGCTACGAACGGGTCACGACGGCCGACGTGCAGGCGGCCGCCAAAGCCTATCTCGGAGCCGACAAGGCCTGGCGGCTGGTTGTCCAGCCGGCCGGCAGGTGACGGGAGTCAGTAGACCGTCCCGCCCACGCCGCCGTCGAGGCTCATGCCATAGCTGGCCGACGAGGTCTCGGTGACCGTTTCCTCGCGATAGGCCGTGTATTTCTCGATCGTGACGGTCGTCAGGACCTTGATCCCGGCCCCGAAGCGGCGGAGCAGGCTGCGCTCGTTGCAGTCGCGGGCCGGCTTCTGGGGCCGGCAGACCAGCTGGCCGGCGTCGGCGGCCGAACCGCGCGAGCGGTAGAGCGCCTCGCCCTTGGCGCAGATCATCGTCTGGCCGCCGGAGAATGAGATCTGCTCCATATATTCGGCGATCGTCACCTGCATGCGCGCGCCGGCGATGCAGCGATAGAGCTCGCCATCATAGATGTCCTCGACGTCGCGCTCCGGGAACACCTGGCTGGCGGGATGGGGAATGTCGCGGTCGTCGAGGCAGAAGGCCTGGATGACGACCTTGCGGGTCTTGGTGCGGCTCGCCTCGTAGGCCACCTGGCGCGTGCGGCGCACGCCCTGGACGTCGAGCCCCTGAATGACGCCCGTGGCCACGGGCGGCGAATAGTAGCCGCCGCCGCCCCCGCCGCCGCCATAGACCACCGCGCCCGCGCTGGCCCCGGCGCCGGAAACCGACACGGCCACGGCGTTGGAATTGACGATGATATTGGTGCGGCCGCCGGCGGTGCAGCAGCCCGGCGGGCTCGGCGGCCTGGGTGGCGGCGCGGGCGGCGTGCAGCACGGCGGCGGCGTGGGCGGCGTGCAGTTGCAGGGCGGCGGCGGCGCGCAACACTGGGCCGCGGCCTTGTCGCCGGGCACGGCGGACGCGCCCAGCCAGATCAGGATTCCCCCGAACAGCGCGTACAGCAGGTTCCGAGACGCCATGGGACGAATCCCCTCCATATTCCCTGCGCGCCCGCATGCAAGAAGCGCGCCGGAGCACGCTCTCCTGTCCCGAAGCGGGACATCGCGGACCTGGCCCGGACCTTCCCTGCAACCCCCGTGCGGCCGCAGAGGGCCGTTCGGGCGGAGGGCCGAACATGGTCCATCCCAACACGGAACGATTGACGGAGTATTGGCGGGCCCGCCGCGAGGACGGCGCCGCGCCCTGGCGCTCGGACATCGATCCCATGGCCTTCCACGACCTGCTGCCCCAGGTGCTGATCGTCGGACGCTCGGCGCAGGGGACCTTTCCGTTCCGCCTTGTCGGCGGCTTCGTCGCCGACCTGCACCGCTCCGACCTGCGCGGGCGCTGCCTGCTGGAGCTCTGGCGGCCGGCCGACCGCTGGCAGCTGAAGTCGGCGCTCGAACTCGCTCGCCGGCGGCCCGAGCCGATGGTGGTCAACGCCGACATCCTCGCCGACGGAACGCCGCCCGTGGGCATGGAGGTGCTGCTGGCCCCGCTGCGCGGCCCGAGCGGCGAGGTCGATCGGTTCATCGGCCTCTACCAGCCCACGGCGATGATCTCGCGCCTGCAGGGCCGGCCGGCGCTGGCCCTGGCGATGAACGGCCTGGTCCGCGCCGACGGCGACGAGGCCGCCCCGTCCCTGCGCCTGGCCTCGATCGACGGCCGCCGGATCGCCTGAGCCGCCCACCCGGGTGAGTTCGGTGACAGTTTACGAATTCACCGGCCGCGCGGTGACAACGACCCAGGTCGAACAGGCGAATTCGTAAACTGTCACCGAACTCCGAACTCAGGCGCTGGCCGCGTCCAGGCGGGCGATATGGGCCGGGTCGAGCGCCAGCCGGGCGGCGCCCATCAGCTCATCGAGCTGCTCCAGGCTGGTGGCGCTGGCGATCGGCGCGGCGACGGCCGGCCGGGCCATGACCCAGGCCAGGGCGACCTGGGCCGGGGTCGCGCCCAGCGCCTGGGCCACCGCGTCCAGCGCGGCCAGGACCTTGGCCCCCCGTTCGCTCTCCAGGTGCTTCTTCACGCCCGCGCCGCGCGGGCTCTTGGCCAGGTCGGCCGCCGACCGGTACTTGCCAGTCAGGAAGCCGCTGGCCAGGCCGTAGTAGCTGATGATGCTGACACCCTCGTCCAGGCAAAGCTGTTGCAGCGGCCCCTCGACGCTCCGTTCCATGAGGTTGTAGGCCGGCTGCAGGGTGTCGTAACGCGGCAGGCCCTTCGCCTTGGCGATATCGAGCGCCGAATCGAGCCGCGCGGCCTCGAAGTTCGACGCCCCGATGGCCCGCACCTTGCCGGCCCTGATCAGCCGGTCATAGGCCTCGAGCGTTTCGTCCTGCGGCGTGTCGGCATCGTCGCGGTGGGACTGGTAGAGGTCGATGTGGTCGGTCCGCAGCCGCTGCAGCGAGCCTTCGCAGGCGGCGACGATATTGGCCGCCTTGAGGCCCGAATGGACCGGCCACATGCCGACCTTGGTGGCGATGATCACATCGTCGCGCCGGCCGCGGCGCTTCAGCCAGGTCCCGATGACCTTTTCCGAATCGCCGCCCGTGTTGCCCGGGACCCAGGCCGAATAGACGTCGGCCGTATCGATCGCGTTGAACCCGCCGGCGACGAAGGCGTCGAGGATGGCGTGCGAGGTCTTCTCGTCCGCCGTCCAGCCGAACACGTTGCCGCCGAGCATCAGCGGCGCGATGGTCAGGCCCGAGCGGCCGAGGGCGCGGTGTTCCATGGCTCTCTCCTTTCCTTCTCCCCTTGCGGGAGAAGGTGTCAGGCGGAGCCTGACGGATGAGGGGTCTCACGGCCCCGTCGGATGAACGGATCGGCCTTCGAGGCTGATGCGATCATCAACCCCTCATCCGACCCGCTTCGCGGGCCACCTTCTCCCGCAAGGGGAGAAGGGGCGAGCGGAAAATCAGGCCGCTCTCACGGCCTCGCCGTCATAGACCGGAACCTCCTGCGGCGGCAGGGCGGCCTTGCCGCGGATCACGTCGCTGATCTTCTCGGCGATCATCATCGTCGGGGCGTTGGTGTTGCCGCCGATCAGGGTCGGCATGACCGAGGCGTCGATGACCCGCAGCCCCTCCAGGCCGATGACTTTCAGCTCGGCGTCGACCACCGCCTGGGCGTCGCCCGCCGCGCCCATGCGGCAGGTGCCGACCGGGTGGTAGATGGTTTCGGACTTGGCCCTGATCCAGGCATCGATCTCATCGTCGGTCTGGACCGCCGCGCCGGGCTCGAACTCTTCCTCGATATAGGGCGCGAGCGCGGCCTGGGCGGCGACCTGGCGGGCCATCCGGACGCCCTCGCGGATGGCGCGACGGTCCTCCTCGGTGGCCAGGTAACCGGCGAAGATGGTCGGATCGTCGTTCGGGTCGGCCGAGCGCAGCCCGACCCGGCCGCGGCTTTCGGGCCGCAGCTGGCAGACGTGCAGGGTGAAGCCGTCCTTCTCGATCACCGTCTTGCCGTGGTTCTGCATGATCGCCAGCACGGTGTGGATCTGCAGGTCGGGCCGGTCGAGATCTGGCCGCGAGCGCAGGAAGGCGCCCGATTCGAGGAAGTTCTGCCGCCCGAAGCCCTTCTTGAACAGCAGGTAGTTGAGGCCGGTCAGCAGCTGCTTGAAGCCCTTGTTGTAGCTGTAGGCCGTCTGCACGTTCTTGGTCAGCCAGCTGAGCGTGACGTCCAGATGGTCCTGCAGGTTCTTGCCGACGCCCGGCAGGGCGTGCAGCACCTTGATGCCGTGCGGGGTCAGGTCCTCCGGATCGCCGATGCCCGACAGCTGCAGGATCTGCGGCGACTGCACCGCGCCGGCGCAGACCAGCACCTCGGCGTTGGCGCTCACCGTGACCGTCTGGCCATCGACCAGATATTCGACGCCGGTGACGCACTTGCCCTCAAGGATCAGGCGGCTGGTGCGGGCCCCGGTGACGCAGGTGAGGTTCGGGCGCTTGAGAGCCGGATAGAGATAGGCCTTGGCCGCGCTCCAACGCTCGCCGTCCTTGATGGTGAACTGGTAGGGCCCAAAGCCTTCCTGCTGGAAGCCGTTGAAATCCTTGGTCACCGGGTGGCCGGCCTGGCGGCCCGCCTCGATGACGCTGGAATAGATCGGGTTGGGCGAGGCGGCCTTGGAGACGTGCAGCGGGCCCTCGCCGCCGTGCCAGGCGTCGCCGCCGCCGTCCAGGCTCTCGGAGCGTTTGAAATAGGGCAGCACGTCGGCGTAGCCCCAGCCGGTCAGACCCATCTGCCGCCACTGGTCGTAGTCGCGCGCGTGGCCGCGAATGTAGACCATGCCGTTGATCGAGGACGACCCGCCCCAGCCCTTGCCGCGCGGCCACCACAGCTTGCGGTTTTCGAGGTTCGGCTCGGCCTCGGTCCAGAAACCCCAGTTGTAGGTCCCCTTGTCCTTGATCAGGCTGCCCACGCCGGCGGGCATCTTGACCAGGATCGAGTTGTCCTTGCCGCCGGCCTCCAGCAGCAGGACGGTCTTGGTCCCGTCCTCGGTCAGGCGCCCCGCCAGCACGCAGCCGGCCGAGCCGGCGCCGATGATGATGTAGTCGTATTGGTCGGCCACGCTGGCGTCTCCCCGGGCAGGTTATCGTTGTTCAGGGATTAGTGACGCCGGCGTCAGGTTTGGGCAAGCGTGGATCTGAGCGACCGCCACCCCCATCCCCGGCCCTTCCCCCCTCCAGGGGGAAGGAAGATACTCCCCGCATGCTCCCCCGCCGCGCCGTCCTCGCCAGCGCCCGCCCGATCATCGCCGGCTTCGGCGGGCGGTTCGAGACCATTCCGGTCGGCGGCGTGGGCATCTAGCAAGGGCCGCCGGCGGGAATCGGCCTACGGCTCAAGGGATCAGCGGAGTGACACCATGACCGAACGCGCGCCCGTGACGGCCGAGAACCGCGAGATCGGCCGCGTCGCGGCGGAGATCTTCGGCGGCGAGCAGAACGTCCACACCTGGTGGGACCCGGATCGCCGGCACAATGTCGATATCCTGTCCTGCGTCGGCTCGCCCGAGCCGGATGTCACCGCCTATGTGACCCTGACCCTGTCCAACCACCCGCTGACGTCGATGACCGACGACCTCAGGGTCGAACTCATGGGGTCCTGCGACAGCGCCGTTGATCGCTTCCCGGAAGTCATGGCGAGTTGCGCCTTCAACATCATCGAAAACGCCCCCGTGATTGGCCCGGGCGTGGTCTTTCCCGGCGCGATTTCGTTCCACGGCCTGTCCTCGACGATGGAGCATGCCCTGTTCCTGCCGCCGTTCCTCACGGACGCGTCGCGCCAGACCCTGGTATTGCCGACCCGCACCGTGGCCTGGCTGCGCCTGCTGCCGATCTCCGAGGCGGAATTCCAGCACGTCGCGGCGCATGGATTCATGTCCCTGCTCGACGTGATCAATGTGGCGCGCCCCAACGTCTACGACATCAATCGCCCGTCTGTGGTGTAGTCGAGACCGCCAAAAAGTCTCTTTCCTTGACTTTTCCATGCTGCACTGCCACATGAGCCTCGTCGCGGAGCATTCCGCGCTATCGGTCCTGCCCGGCCGCGTATGGAACAGAGACGTTCCGCCCGGGTCTCGATACCGATCCTCCCCATAGCGACGCCATACGCGGGGCGTTTCCCAAACTGACCCCCGCTTCCGACCGCAGGCCCGATGGCCGTGCGGGTCGAGTCGCATACGAAAGAAACCATGACCAATTTCGCTTCGCTTGGCCTGGCCAAGCCGCTGCTCTCCGCGCTGGCCGCCGAGGGCTATGTCACCCCCACCCCGATCCAGTCGCAGGCGATCCCGCTGGTGATGGACGGCAAGGACGTGCTGGGCATCGCCCAGACCGGCACCGGCAAGACCGCCGCCTTCGCCCTGCCCATCCTGCACCGCCTGGCCGCCAACCGCCGCCCGGCCCCGCGCCGCGGCTGCCGCTGTCTGGTCCTGTCGCCGACCCGTGAACTGGCCACCCAGATCGCCGAGAGCTTCAAGACCTATGGCGCAGGCATGGGCATGACCGTCCAGGTCGTGTTCGGCGGCGTGAAGTACGGACCGCAGATCCGCGCCCTCGCCGGCGGCGTCGATGTGCTGGTGGCCACCCCCGGCCGCCTGATCGACCACATCAACGAGAAGGTCGCCAACCTCAGTGAGGTCGAGGTGTTCGTGCTCGACGAGGCCGACCAGATGCTCGACATGGGCTTCGTCGTGCCGATCCGCCGCATCGCCAAGACCCTGCCGCGGGTGCGCCAGAACCTGTTCTTCTCGGCCACCATGCCCTCGGAAATCGAGAAGCTGGCCGCCGAACTGCTAAACCCCAACCCTTCCAAGGTCTCGGTGACGCCCCAGGCGACCACCGTCGAGAAGATCGACCAGAAGGTCCTGTTCATCGAAAGCGCCCGCAAGCGCGTGCTGCTGGCCGAACTGTTCGACGACAGCGCGATGAAGCGCGTGCTGGTGTTCACCCGCACCAAGCGCGGCGCCGACCGCGTCGCCAAGGGCCTGTCGGCGATCGGCGTCGAGGCCGCCTCGATCCACGGCGACAAGAGCCAGGGCCAGCGTGAAAAGGCCCTCGCCCAGTTCAAGGCCGGCGAGATGCGCGCCCTGGTGGCCACCGACATCGCCGCCCGCGGCATCGATGTGGACGGCGTTTCGCACGTCATCCAGTTCGAACTGCCCAACGTGCCGGAAGCCTATGTCCACCGCATCGGGCGGACGGCGCGCGCCGGCGCCGGCGGTTCGGCCATCGCCCTGGTGGCCGATGACGAACGCAACCTGCTGCGCGACATCCAGAAGGTCACGCGCCAGACCATCCCCGCCTGGGATCGTCGCAACGACCGGGGTCTGGCCCAGGCGCATGCCGCCATGGCCTCGATCGAGCCGGAAAAGCCCTTCCGCGATCCGCGCGCGGCCAACGGCCGTGGCAATCAGCAGAAGCGCAAGCCGCAGGCGCTCGACGCCGCCGGCAAGGCCCAGCCCGACCGCGGCCAGCGCGCCCGTCACCGTCCGGCCGGCTATGAGCCGCTGGTCGTCGGCGCGGCGGGGGATGCTCCCCCCAAGCGCAAGAAGCCGCGCAATCGCAGCCGCAATCGTGGCGGCGGCGGGGCGAGCGCCGGGGCCAGCGCCTCGTAAGGAATGACAAAGGGCGGCCCCGGAAACGGAGCCGCCCTTTTTCTGTCGCCCTCTCCCAGCGGGAGAGGGAGGGGCCCGGCGCGAAGCGCCGGGAGGGTGAGGGGTTACGGCGCCGGCTTGTTTGCCTGACCCGTTCCTAATCCCTCATCCGACCTGCTCCGCAGGCCACCTTCTCCCTCCGGGAGAAGGAAATCATTTCCCCTTCCACACAGGCGGGCGCTTCTGGGCGAACGCCATGGGGCCCTCGCGGAAGTCCTCGGACTGGAACAGGGCGCCGACGGCCGGGAATTTGAACTGGCCGCCGATGGCGTCGGGCAACGGCATCTCGAGCCCCTGCATCACCGCCTGTTTCGACGCCCGGATCGACATCGGGCTGCAGTCGCAGATCATCGCCGCCCACTTGCGGGCCTCGGCCATCAGGTCGGCGGCGGGGACCACGGCGTTGACGAAGCCCAGGGCCTGGCCCTCGGCCGCCGGCACGCGGCGGGCGGTCAGGATCATGCCCATGGCCCGCTTGAGCCCGATCTGCCGCGGCAGGCGGTGCAGGCCGCCGGCCAGGGCCGCCAGACCAACCTTCGGCTCCGGCAGGGCGAACACCGCCGTCTCCGACGCGATGACGATGTCGCAGGCCAGCGCGATCTCGAACCCGCCGCCCATGGCCACCCCGTTGACCGCCGCGATCAGCGGCTTGTCCAGGTCGAAGCGGCTGGTCAGGCCGGCGAAGCCCGACGGCGGCGTGCCCATGCCGCCGCCCGTGGCCTGGTGCTTGAGGTCATTGCCGGCCGAAAAGGCCCGCTCGCCCGCGCCGGTGATGATGCCAACCCACTGCTCCGGGTCGGCGGCGAAGGCATTGAACGCCTCGTCCAGCTCGAAATGCATCGGCGAATGGAGGGCGTTCATCACCTCCGGCCGGTTGAGGGTGAAAATGGTGACCGGCCCCTCGCGATCGACCGTGATGAACTCGTAGGCCATTTCAGATCCTCCCAATTTTTCCGAGCGTCCGCTTGTTTCCCCACCGTCCGTCAATGTGCGTCCTTCGAGACGCTCGCCTGAGGGCTCGCTCCTCAGGATGACGAGCAGGGGTGGGCTGCAAAGGTGTTCGTCATGGTGAGGAGCGCGAAGCGCGTCTCGAACCACGCACGACGTCAACGCTCCACCAACTCCCGCCGGAATCGCTTCCAGTTCTCCACATAGTGCTGCGCCGAGCCCAGCAGGATCTGGGCCTGCTGCTCGCCGATCTCGCGCACCACCTTGCCGGGGGCGCCCATGACCAGGCTGTTGTCGGGGATCTCCCGGCCCTCGGGAATCAGGGCTCCGGCCCCGATCAGACAGCCTCGCCCGATCTTCGCGCCATTGAGCACGATGGCGCCGATGCCGATCAGACTCCCGTCGCCGATCGTGCAGCCGTGAAGCATCACCATGTGGCCGACGGTCACATTGGCCCCGATAACCAGCGGCACGCCGTGGTCGGCGTGAAGCACGGATCCGTCCTGGACGTTGCTGTTCTCGCCGATGGTCAGGGTGTCGGTGTCGCCTCTAGCCACCGCGCCCCACCAGATGCTGGCGTTCTTCTTCAGAATCACATCGCCGATCACGGACGCGGTCGGCGCTATCCAGTATTCATCGTCCGAAGGCAGCCGCGGCGCGCGGGCGCCCAAAGCATAAACAGTCATCCGTAGGCCCCGTATATTTGAAATGGCGACTTGATTAACAGGTCCGAAACCAAGTTAGCATCATCCTAGTCGGGCGATTCGAGGGGGCGCCAGCCCCTTCGCATCCCGCCACGGGCGGTTAGCGTCCGTGGTCTCCTGACGACGGAGAACCGGGTGCCGCGTATTGTGTTCCGGCGTCATTGGGCGCCGCCAGCTTCGCGATGCTTCAGCGAGCCGCCGGGGCCGCGCGCACGTCTTCTCATCCGTCACCACGAACCAAGGGCGCGCCGTTTCGGCGACGCCCTTTTTTCTTGTCCCACTGGAGGCTTCTAGATGACCAAGCGTGCCCTGAAGCGGACCGTGCGCGAAGGCGCATTCGATCAGGCCCAGTTCCACGGTGATGATGGCGGCAAGGTGCGCCGCCTGCCCGTGGGCAATGGCTGGTCGCCGCTCGGCCGGGATGAGGATCGCGAGCAGGGGTATCTCAAGACAATAAAACCCAAATCCGACGGCCAGGCCGAGCTGATCAAGGCGATCGACGCCAAGAGCCTCGTCATGGCCATCGGACCGGCGGGCACCGGCAAGACCTATCTGGCCATCGCCAAGGCCGTCGAAGCGCTCGAGGCCGGCAAGGTGGCCAGGATCGTGCTGTCGCGCCCAGCCGTCGAGGCCGGCGAATCGATCGGCTACCTGCCCGGCGACATGGAGGACAAGCTGGCCCCGTATCTCAGGCCGCTCTACGACGCCCTGTCGGACCGGCTGTCGATGAAGCGCGTGCGGGCGCTGATCGCCGAGGGGGCCATCGAGATCGCCCCGGTTGGCTACATGCGCGGCCGCACGCTGAACAACGCCTTCGTGGTCATCGACGAGGCGCAGAACTGCACCTACGGCCAACTCAAGATGCTGCTGACCCGGTTGGGCTGGCATTCGACCATGGTGGTGACGGGCGACCCCAACCAGTCGGACCTGCTGACCGGGCTGTCGGGCCTGGGCGACGTGGCCGACCGCTTCGAGGTCCTGCCCAACGTCGCCGTGGTGCGGCTGGCCGAACAGGACATCGTGCGTCATCCGCTGGTCGCGGAGATGCTGGGCGTTCTCTGACTCTGATCCAGAGCCCGTGGGCGAGGCCGGGCAAACGGCCCCGCCCACGGGTTTCAGGCGTCGCCGCCGCCGCGACGGCTGATCGCCAGCCCGACCAAGGCCACGGCCGCCGCCACCAGGGCGGTGGCCGCCACCGGGTGATCCTTGGCCGCCTTGGCGACATCCTTGGCCGCGTCCTTGACCGCCGGAACGGCCTTGGCGCGGGCTTCCTCGACCAGCTTCTCGGTCGCCTTGGTGAGGTCGGTCACGGCCTTGCCCATGGCGTCCTGGCTGTCCTCGCCGACGTGCCTGGCGGCCTTCTTCAGGGCGTGAAGCGCGTCGTCGAGGAAATCGTCGCCCTCACGGACGGCCTGCTTGATCACGGATTTGGGCATCTGGGGGGCTCCCTTGGAGAGGCTGGGCCTGCAACGGCGCGCAAGGCACCTTGGTTCCACCCGACCCCCGCCGCGTTGACGGATGTCAAACCGGCGCCAGAGCCGGGCCCGGCTACTCCAGGTCTTCGGCGAGGATCGCCATCTCGAACATGAACGAGCCGGGCTCGTCCTCGTCCTCGTAGATCACGCCGATGAACTCGCCCTTCAGCTCGACCTCGGCAGAATCCTTCTGCTTGCGGGCCTTCACCGAGAAGTGCGGGTTGCCGAAGGTGCGCTTCAGGTGGGCTTCGACCTGCTTGATATGATTGTCGTCCACGGGGAGGCTCCGGGCATGGGGATTGGCCGCGGAACCTAGAGCCCCTCGGCCGAAAGGTGAAACGGCATTTGCGCCGGACGGCCCGGAAAATTCGCCGCGACCGCCGGGTTGGTCAGATGCTGTAGTCGAAGATCTCTTCGGCCAGGGTGTGGTCCATGGTCCGGGCCGGCTCGTCGCAGGTCGGGCAATTTACCAGGCGAGCGGGCACGCCGGCCGCCGTGCAGTGGGCCGGCACGTCCTTGAGCACCACCGAGCCGGAGGCCACCTTGGCGTAGTCGCCGATGCGGATGTTGCCCAGCACCTTGGCCCCGGCGCCCAGCAGCACGCCCTTGCCGATCTTGGGGTGGCGATCACCGCGCTCGGCGCCCGTGCCGCCCAGGGTCACGCCGTGCAGCATCGAGACGTCGTCAGCCACGGTGGCGGTCTCGCCGATGACGATGCCCGTGCCGTGGTCGAAGAAGATGCCCTGGCCGATCCGCGCCGCCGGATGGATATCGACCTGGAACACCTCGCTCATCCTGCTTTGCAGATAGAAGGCCAAGGTGTCGCGGCTGTGGGTCCACAGCCAGTGGGCCAGGCGGTGCGTCTGCAGCGCCTGGAAGCCCTTGAAGAACAGGAACGGCTGGACGTAGCCCTTGCAGGCGGGGTCGCGCTCGAACACCGCCTTGAGGTCGGCCTCGGCGGCGGCGATCAGCGAAGGATTGGCCTCGTAGGCCTCGTCGGCGATCTCGCGGGCGCTCATGGCGCGCAGCTCCTGGTCGCCGACCTTGCGGGCGAACTGGTAGGACAGCGCCTCGGCCATCGAGCCATGCGACAGGATCACCGCGTTGAGCAGGCTGCCCAGCGTCGGCTCGTCGCGCACGGCGCGTTCGGCCTCGTTGCGCAGGGCGGCCCAGACGGGCGGCGCCACGGAAGCCTCGACGACTTCAAACTGTCTGGCCATGCCGGCCCTCCCGAAATCCATCGTGAAGCTATAGCACGAACCCTGCCATTCCGCCGTCACGACCGCCCTTTGGCCGCATATGGGGAGCAGACCCGTGTTCGCCAAGGACCGGCCCGCGCGACCCGTTCGAGGCGTTTCCCTTCACGCCGGAAAGGCTCTAGCCTTGTGACCATGCGCTTCTGGACCCTGTTCGCCCTCGCCGCCGCCATGGCCCTGCCCGCCGCCCTGCCCGCCCGGGCCGCGCAGGCGCCGGACCACCCGCTGACCCGCGACGCCCTGCTGGCGGTGCTCAAGTCCGATCAGGTCTGGTGCTCCGGCTGGCGCGACAACGACCAGAGCTGCGAGGACATCGCCTTCATCGACATGCTGCCGGACGACAAGGTGCGCCAGATCAGCCGCTATCGCATGTCCGCCGACCCGAACCTGGAGATGGTGGTCCGCGAGACGGTCGATATCGAGGGGGACGAGCTCTGCTCGACTTTCCGCTTCGGCGATCTGGACATCATCGTGCTGATGGACGACCAGCCCGCGCCGGTGGAACAGGCCGCGCCGATCCTCGCCATCCTGGCCCAGTCGATGGCCCATCTGGAAGGCAAGAAGTCCTGCGAGGGCTATGTCCGCGACGAGGCCACCGGCGATCTGAAGGCGCATGTGACGCTCGACGGCGAGGCCGCGCCGGAGTTCGATTCCATCTATCGGCTGATCAAGCCGGACACCCGCATCCTGCTGCGTCCGATGTTCCAGAACGAGCCGGAGTCCACCCCCGTCTAGGGACGCCATGAGCCACGACATTCCCTCCGCGCCCGCGTTCGGCGATTCCCTGCCACTGTCGCCCGCGCCGGCGGTGCTGTCCTTTCTCGCCCGGCGGCGCTCGGCCTCGGCGCTGTCGCTGCAGGCGCCGGGCCCGACCGCCGCGGAGCTGGACAGCCTGCTGACCCTGGCCGCCCGGGTCCCGGACCATGGCAAGCTGGCGCCCTGGCGATTCATCGTGCTGCGCGGCGAGGCCAAGTCGGCGCTGGCGGACCGTCTCGAAGCCATCGCCGGGCCCCGTCCGGATGGTCCCAAGCTGATCGCCAAGCTGGGCAAGCTGAAAGCCCCGCCGCTGGGCGTGGCCGTGGTCTCCCGCACCGTCGATGGCGAGATCCCGGCCTGGGAACAGGTCCTGTCGGCCGGCGCTGCCTGCACCACCCTGCTCTACGCCGCCACGGCCATGGGCTATGGCGCCAACTGGATCACCGACTGGTACGCCTATGACCCCGAGGCGCGGGCCGTGCTCGGCCTGTCGCCGGACGAACAGGTGGCCGGGTTCGTGTTCATGGGAACGACCGCCGAGCCGCCGCAGGAACGGGTGCGGCCGGACGTGGCGGCGCTGACCAGCGTCTGGAAACCCTAACCCCGGCCGCGATAGGGCGCGACGCCCTGATCGGGGATCCACAGCCCCTCGGGCGGCGGGCCGCTTTGCCAGAAGACGTCGATGGGGATGCCGCCGCGCGGATACCAGTAGCCGCCGATGCGCAGCCACCTGGGCTGGGCGATTTCGACGATCTTGCGGCCGATGGCCACCGTGCAGTCCTCGTGGAAAGCGCCGTGATTGCGGAAGGCGCCCAGATAGAGCTTCAGCGACTTGGATTCGATCAGCCAGTCGGCGGGAGCGTAGTCGATCACCAGATGGGCGAAGTCCGGCTGGCCGGTCACCGGGCAGAGCGAGGTGAACTCCGGCGCCACGAAGCGGGCCAGGAACAGCGTATCGCCCTGTGGGTTGGGCACGCGTTCCAGGACCGCGTCCTCGGGCCGCGCGGGGGCATCGACGGCCTGGCCCAGCTGGGTGAGGTGAAGCTCGCTCATGGCCGCCGGCTTTAGACCGCCGCTCGGGGCGGGACAAGGTCGGCCCGCCGCGCTATCAGACCCGAAACAGGTTTGAGGGGAGACGCGCATGGCCGGCAGGGATTTCGACGGTTTCGTGGTGCTGGTGACCGGCGGCTCGACAGGCCTGGGCCGGGCCATCGCGGTGGAGACCGCCAGCCGCGGCGCGGCCGTGGTGATCATCAACTACGCCTCCAGCCAGGCCGAGGCCGAGGAGACCGCCCGCCTGTGCGAGGCCGAGGGGGCGAAGGCGGTGCTGGTCCAGGGCGATGTGGGCGAGGACGCCGACTGCCGCAGGATCGCGGCCGCCGCCGAGCCGTTCGGCCGCATCGACGCCCTGTTCAACAACGCCGGGATCACCAAGTTCGCGCCCAATCACGGCGACCTGGACGCCGTCGACGCCGACGACTTCCTGCGCCTCTACCGGGTCAACGTCGTGGGGGCGTTCCAGATGGTTCGCGCCGCCCGCGCCCTGCTCGAGGCCGCGCCGCGGCCGGGCGCGGTGGTCAACACCGCCTCGATCGCCGGGGTCACCGGCATCGGCTCGTCGGTGCCCTACGCCGCGTCCAAGGGCGCGCTGACGACCATGACCCTGTCGCTGGCCCGGAGCCTGGCGCCGAATATCCGCGTCAACGCCATCTGCCCAGGGTTCATCGACACGCCCTGGTTCGGCAAGGCCATGCCCGACGATCGCATCGAGCGGATGCGCCAGGGCGTGATCAACGCCACCCCCCTGCGCGCCGCCTCGACGGCCGAGGATATCGCCGGCGCCGCCGTGTTCCTCGCCTCGCCGGCCTCGCGCCATGTGACGGGCGAGACGCTGCTGGCGGACGCGGGCACGCACCTGGGCTTCGCCTCGCTGTCGATGCGCTGACGGGTTCAGCGGGCTTTCCGCGGCGTGAACATATTTCGCATTGTGGTGAAAAACCCGGGCCGGCGGGCCCGAGGCGCCCACAAATCGGGCGAATCCTCGCTGCAGCGCACAATTTGAAGACAGCCGAACGCCTGTTGGCCCCGACAGGTTCGCCGCCGTTGGGCGCTCGCGAACCATCGACCACTGTTGGACTCGCTCAACGCCGTGCGGCGGGGTGGCGCGGACTTCACGCCAAAAGCGCGGGGGTCGGCGCCTACAGAAAAGGGGATAGCGATGAAAGTTCTTAAACTTGCTCTTTGCGCCGCCGCGGCGTCCTTCGCCGTGGCCAGCGCGGCTTCGGCCCAGGACGTGTCATTCAACCTGGGCGCCACGACCGACTACGTGTTCCGCGGCTACAGCCAGACCGACGAAAGCCCGGCCATCCAGGGCGGGGTCGATGTGTCCCAGGGCGTGCTCTACGGCGGCCTGTGGGCGTCCAACGTGGACTTCCTCGACAGCACCGACGCCGAGATTGACGCCTATGTCGGCATCAAGCCGACCGCCGGCGCGGTGACCTTCGATTTCGCGGCGATCTACTACGGCTACATCAACGCGCCATCGACCGCCTCGTATGACTATTGGGAGTTCAAGGCCGCCGCCTCGATGCCGGTCGGCCCGGCCACGGTCGGCGCGGCCGCCTACTATTCGCCGGCCTTCTTCGGCGACATCGGCGACGCGGTCTACTACGAGGTCAATGGCTCGTTCTCGCCGGCCGAGAAGTGGAGCGTGTCCGGCGCCCTGGGCGAGCAAACCTTCGACGACGTCGCCGGCGACTACACGACCTGGAACGTCGGCGTCGGCTACGCCATTACCGACTCGATTTCCGCCGATCTGCGCTACCACGACACCGACGTCGAAACGCCGATCTCGGACGAGCGCGTGGCGCTGACGATCAAGCTGGTCAAGTAACCAATCCCGGCACCCCCTCTCCGGGGCGACCGCCTGGAAGCCGTCGCGGTTCGCCGCGGCGGCTTTTTCGCGCGCCCGGCGCGCCACGGCGCAGGGCGGAGACGATGGTGGGGACCGTGGGAGTCGAACCCACACGAGCTGCGAAGCCCAACGGATTTTAAGTCCGCTGCGTCTACCAATTCCGCCAGGTCCCCGGGGCCGTCAGCCGCGCTTGTAGGGCTATTCGTCGCCCGATTCGAGGGTCTGGCGGCGCCTAGGTCTGGACATCGACGTCGGTCAGGCCGTCGATCCCCGCGTCGCGCAGAGCCGCCTGGAGTTCCGCCACCGTCGCCTCGACCTCCGCCGGATCGCGCCCGCGGATGACCAGGTTGGAGCCGTAACCCTCGTTGGAAAAGAACGGATAGCTGCCCAGCGACAGATCCGGATGGGCCCTGGCCACGGCCTCCAGCGGCGCGGCGATCTGGCCCTCGCCCGAGCCATCGACGCGCAGGGTGCGCGAGACGACGACGGCCCCGCCCTTCAGCCGCGGGCCGACATCCTCGAGCATGCCGCGCATGATCGCCGGCACGCCGGCCAGCACGAAGACGTTGCCGATCTGGAAGCCCGGCGGACCCTGGACCGGGTTTTTGACCAGACTGCCGCCCTCGGGCACCCGGGCCATCCGCCGGCGGGCGGCGTTGAGCTCGGTCTTCCAGCGCGATTCCATCATGGCGATGATCTCGGGGTGCTCGTACAGCGCCACGCCGAAGGCCTTGGCCACGCAGTCAGCGGTGATGTCGTCGTGCGTCGGGCCGATGCCGCCGGTGGTGATGACGTAGTCGTACCTGGCCCGCAGATGGTTCAGCGCCGCGACGATCTCGTCCTCGTCGTCGGGCACGACGCGGGCCTCGGCCAGCTCCACGCCGTAGGTCCCGATGTATTTGGCGATGGCCGCCAGGTTGACGTCCTGGGTGCGGCCCGAGAGGATCTCGTCGCCAATGATCATGACCGCCGCCGTCACCCGCTGCTGGCTCGCCATCGGCCCGATCCTTCCCTGCATCTGAACCCCACCGATTAGAGGCCGCATGGACTTCCCGCAACCGCTCGCGCACGGACAGCTGGTCAGCCGCTACAAGCGGTTCTTCGCCGATATCGTGCTGGACGACGGGACGACGATCACCGCCCACTGCCCCAACCCCGGCGCCATGCTGGGCCTCAACACGCCGGGCCTGCGCGTCTGGCTGTCGCGATCGGACAATCCGAAGCGCAAGCTGGCCCACACGCTTGAACTGGTCGAGGTTGACGGGGGACTGGTCGGGGTCAACACCATGCTGCCCAACCGACTGGTTGCCGAGGCCCTGGCGGCCGACGCCATCCCCGAGTTAACCGGCTACGCGGTCCATCGCCGCGAGGTGAAATACGGCGAGAACAGCCGCGTCGATTTCCTGCTGACCCATCCCGACAGGGCCCCCTGCTGGTTGGAGATAAAGAACTGCCACCTGTCCCGCGCGCCGGGGCTGGCGGAGTTCCCGGACTGCGTGGCGGCGCGCTCCAGCAAGCACCTGCACGAACTGGAAGCCATGGTGGCCGCCGGCGACCGGGCCGTGGCCCTGTTCGTGGTCCAGCGCACCGACTGCCAGGCCTTCTCCGCCTGCCACGAGCTGGACCCGACCTTTGCCGCCGGGCTGGACCGGGCGGCCGACGCCGGCGTCGAGGTGCTGATCTATGGCTGCGACATGACCACCGGTGGCGTGGCCATCGCCCGGCCCCTGCCCTGGGCCCGCCAGGCGCGCTGACCCCTCGATGCGTTCGAGCGACGCATGACCCTGACACGGAAACGCCCGCGCCTTTCGACGCGGGCGTCCCGGTTCAGTCCGTCCCGCCGCTTAAGGGCAGCAGGGCGCCTCGACGCCGCAGCAGGCGGCCAGGGCCGCGCAGCAGGACGCCACGGCCTTCACCGCAGTGGGAGAGGCGGCCAGAGCGGCCGTCGCCGAGGCAAGCACCATCAACGGCGCCAGGATCAGGATACGTTTCATTTTGGATCTCCAGATTTGAATTGAGGTTCGTCTTCCGGGGATCGCTCAGCGAGGGGGCGGGTGATCGGGTCTGACCGAGATGCCGCCCCGGTCCAGGCGCGTCGAATGGAAGACGACGGGATCCGGGTGGACCAGGGGTTCGGCCAAGGTTGGCGCCGCCGGAACGACGACGCAGGTCACGGGGCAAGCCATGTCGCAGGACAGCCCGCAATCCGCCGGCGCGCTCCGCTCCTCGCCGCAGCCCGCCATGCCGCTCATGGCCGGGTGGGCGTCGCTCGCGGCCGAGGCTGTCGCCGCCAGCGCCATGAATGGCAGGACCAGAGCGATCAGCAGGCGAAGGATGTGGGATCGAATGGCGTTCAACGCGACGCTCCAGATGTCGCCACTCTAGTCTGGTCCGCGGCCGGTGCAACGATCTGGATCAATCGGCCGCCTCGCGGCCACGGTGGCGGGGGCCGGCGAGGATCAAGCCGGTCAAGGCGACCATGGCGAACCCCGCCCCGGCCAGGAAGGTCGCCTGGGGCCCGAAGGTCGCCCACAGCAGGCCGGCGATGACGCTGGCCGCCAGCAGCGAGAGGCCCGTCGCCAGGTTGAACAGGCCGAAGGCCGTGGCCCGCAGCGGCGCCGGCGCGGCGTCGGCGACCAGCGTCGACAGCAACCCCTGGGTCAGGCCCAGGTGCAGGCCCCACAGGGCCACCCCGACGAGCACGCCCGCCACGCCGCCGAACAACGTCAGCACCAGATCCGCCGCCAGCAGCACGACCAGGCCGGCGGCGAGCAGCTTGCGCCGGCCGATACGGTCCGACAGCGCCCCGACCGGGGCGGCGACCCCTGCGTAAACGACGTTCATGAGCACCAGCACCACCGGCACCAGCGCGATCGGCAGGCCGACGCCCTGGGCCCGCAGGATCAGGAAGGCCTCGCTGAACCGGGCCAGGGTGAAGACCACGCCCAGCAGCACGATGCGCCAGAACCGGCGGCCCATGCCGCGCACGTCCGCCAGCCGGATCGGCGGCCCCCTCTCGATGGACCGGGCGATGCCGCGCGGCTCCTCGACGCCGATGACGATCAGGACGACCGCGATCATCGCCGGCACGACCGCCCAGGCGAACACCGCCCGCATGTCCCCCGCCAGCACGACCATCAGCGCCATGGCGATCAACGGCCCGACGAAGGCGCCGACCGTGTCGAGCGACTGGCGCAGACCATAGGCCGCGCCGCGCCCGCCGTTGGGCGTGATGTCGGCGATCAGCGCATCCCTTGGCGCGCCGCGGATGCCCTTGCCGATACGGTCGGCGAAGCGCGCGGCCATTACCTCGAACGGGGTCACCGCGAGGGGAAAGATCGGTTTGGTCAGGGTGGCCAGACCATAGCCGATCAGCACCAGCAGCTTGCGCTTGCCCAGCCGGTCGCTGATCCAGCCGGAAAACAGCTTGGTGATCGAGGCCGTCGCCTCCGACACCCCCTCGATCAGGCCGACCAGCGCCACGCTGGCGCCCAGGCCCGTCACCAGGAACACCGGCAGCAGGCTGTGGATGATCTCCGACGAGATGTCCGTGAACATCGACACCAGCCCCAGCGCCCAGACGGTACGGGGCACGGCTCTCAGTCCGGTCTTGGGCGCGGTCATGGGTGGGCGTTTAGCGCGGCGTGGCGCCGGCGACCACATCCTCGCGCCGATCGGCCGCCGCCGCCGTTGATCTTCTGTGCTATAATGCCGACATAGGCTCGACCGACATTTGCATCGTCCCCGCCGCGGCGGCCGGACGAGAGGACCGCTTGATGACCCTGACCGACACCATCTCCGACGCGGAGTACCGCACCGGCGAGATCCGCATCCACGGCGCCGAGGATTTCGAAGGCATGCGCAAGGCCGGCCGGCTGGCCGCCGAATGCCTCGACCTGCTGATCCCGCACGTGATTCCGGGCGTGACCACGGGCGAGCTGGACCGTCTGTCGCGGGAGTTCGTGCTCGACAACGGCGGCCTGCCCGCCTGCCTAGGCTACAAGGGCTACATGCACACCGTGTGCATCTCGACCAACCACGTCGTCTGCCACGGCATCCCTGGCGACCGCACGCTGCGCGAGGGCGACATCGCCAACATCGACGTGACCGTCATCGTCGATGGCTGGCACGGCGACACCAGCCGCATGTACGGCGTGGGCGAGGTCTCGCCCCGCGCCCGCCGCCTGGTCGATGTGACCTACGAGGGCCTCGCCCGCGGCCTGGCCGTGATCAAACCCGGCGCGACGTTCGGCGATATCGGCCACGCCATCCAGAAGTACGTCGAGGCCCAGCGCTGCTCGGTGGTGCGCGACTTCTGCGGCCATGGCCTGGGCAAGGTGTTCCACGACAGCCCCAACGTGCTGCACTTCGGCCGCCCGGGCGAAGGCCCCGTCCTGCGCGAGGGCATGTTCTTCACCGTCGAGCCGATGGTCAACCTGGGCCGGCCGCAGGTGAAGGTGCTGAGCGACGGCTGGACAGCGGTGACCCGCGACAAGTCCCTGTCGGCCCAATGCGAGCACAGCTGCGGCGTGACGGCCGACGGCGTCGAGATCTTCACCGTCTCTCCCACCGGCCAGTTCAAGCCGGCGATACGCGGCGAGGGCTAACCTTCCAGGGCCTTTCGGAGGGCCGCATTGATGCGGCTCTGCCAGCCAGGGCCGCCGCTGCGGAAGGTGTCGAGAACATCCGCATCAAGGCGGAGGGTCACCTGCGCCTTTCGAATGACGGCCGGCGGGCGGCCGCGGCGCACCAGTACTCCTCCCCGATAGAGGGCGGCCTGCTCGAACCACTCCTCCGTCAGTTCAGGAATCTCCGCGTAAGCCGCCGCATCGGGTTCAGTTTCGTCGATCTTCTGCAAATTGCTTCCCAAAGTGCGCTTGCTCACGGGCATTGGCCTTCCTCATCGAAATTATGTGGCGGGCTTCACCACGAGGCGTCCACACAACAACGACCATCCGGCCGCCGAGGAATCCGATAGCGACAACCCGCAATTCGCCATAGTCGAACCGCTCGTCAGGCCAAACGACGACATCGCCATTGAGCACTTCGGCCGCCCGCTCGAAGTCCAGACCGCGCTCGCGAAGCGTGGCCAGCCGCTTGTTCGGATCGTAGGTGACCGTCATTTAATGTAGCTACAATAATTCCAAAGTCAATCCTGCGCGACCGATGGCGTTTGCACAACCCATCCGGGCGTTGCATGATCGCGGGAGGCGAGACATTGGGGCGCGGGGCCGCTTGTCACAGACCAGATCAACGACCCAGGCCCACCACCTCGGCCATCGGGAGCGGCTGCGCGAGCGGGCGCTGAAGGGCCTCGACGCCCTGCCCGACTACGAACTGCTCGAGTTGTTCCTGTTCCGCACCTTTCCGCGCGGCGAGGTCAAGCCGCTGGCCAAGGCGCTGCTGGCGCGGTTCGGGTCGCTGGGCGGGGTGCTGGCGGCGTCGGTCGAGCAGCTGAAGACCGTCCCCGGCGTCGGCGAGGCGGCGGCGCTGGACCTGCGGCTGCTCTACGAGGCGACGCTGCGGGCCGGCCGCGAGACAATCCGCAAACGCCCCGTCATCGGCTCATGGAACGCCCTGCTGGCCTATGTGAAGGTCGCCCTGGCCAACGAGCCGCGCGAGCAGTTCCGCGTGCTGTTCCTGGACGGCAAGAACCAGCTGATCGCCGACGAGGTGATGAATCGCGGCACCGTCGATCACGCGCCGGTCTATCCGCGCGAGGTGGTGCGGCGGGCGCTGGAGCTGTCGGCCAGCGCGGTGATCCTGGTGCACAACCACCCCAGCGGCGACCCTACCCCCAGCGGCGCCGACATCGACATGACCCGCCAGGTGGTCGAGGCGGGGCGCGGCCTGAGGATCTCGGTGCACGACCATCTGATCGTCGGCCGCGAGGGCGTGGCCAGCTTCAAGGCGCTGGGGCTGTTCTGATGGCCAATCGCATGCAATCATATCCAATCAATAAGATTGGATATGCCATGACAACCCGGGTCCTGACCGCTCACGTTCCCCTGGCGCTGGCCGAGAAAGTCGATGAGGCCGCTGATCGCCTCGACCGGCCCCGCGCCTGGATCGTGAAACAGGCGCTGACGTCGTGGCTGGATCGGGAGGAACGCCGGCACCAGATGATCCTTGAAGGGCTGGCGGACATCGACGCCGGCCGGACGGTTGATCACGAGGCCGTAAAAGCCTGGGCCGCCAGCCTTGGCACAGCAAATCCCAAACCCATTCCATCATGAGAGTTCGCTGGAGCCGGGAAGCGCTGGCGGATCTGCGCCGGCTACACGCCTTTCTTGCTCCGGTGAGTCCGCTCGCCGCCGACGGGGCGATCAGTTCGATTCTAGAAGCGCCCGACCGCCTGATCGACCATCCCCGGTTAGGGGAGCGCGTCGATCGTTATGTGGGTCATGACGTCCGGCGCCTGTTCGTGGATGATTACGAGCTACACTATGAAGTAGCTCGCGAACTCATATTTATTATCCGCGTTTGGCACATGCGCGAGGACCGTTGAGCAGGGCCTTCGCGCGCCGCCGATCAGGACCGTTGCGCCCTCGGCAGCAGCCGCCAGCCCAGCAGCAACAGCACGATCGCCCCATAGACCAGCGGCGGCCGGTGATCGGCTTTCACCAGCAGGTAGTAGTGCACGACCCCCATCGGCGCGATCAGGTAGATCAGCCGGTGCAGCCGGCGCCAGTTGAGCGGCCCCAGCCGGCGGATCGCCGCGTTGAACGAGGTCGCGGCCAGCGGGACCAGCAGCAGGAAGGCCGCCATGCCGATGGTGATGAACGGCCGCTTGAGGATGTCCTTCCAGATCGCCGCCCAGTCGAAATACTGGTCCACGCCGATGTAGGTCGACAGGTGCAGCACGATGTAGCCGAAGGCGATGAGGCCGATCGGCCGGCGCAGGCGGATCAGGCGCGGCTGCTTGAGGATCCGGGCCAGCGGCGTGATCGTCAGGCCGACGATCAGCAGCCTCAGGCCCCAGACGCCCAGGTTCCGGATGACCTTCTCGATCGGGTTTGCGCCCAGGTCGCCCTGGTAGCCGCGCCAGACCAGCCACAGCAGCGGCAGCAGGCAGGTCAGCGAGACGGCCCAGAGGACCAGCCCGTCCACGGTCTTGCGGCTCATCAATAGAACTTCCGCAGGTCCATGCCGCGGTAGAGCGAGGCCACCTGCTCGCCATAGCCGTTGAACATCAGCGTCGGCCGGCGGCGAAACTCGCCAATGCGCCGCTCGGTCGCCTGGGACCAGCGCGGGTGGTCCACCTGCGGATTGACGTTGGAATAGAAGCCGTACTCCTGCGGCGCCGACAGGTTCCAGGCCGTGCGCGGCTGGGTTTCCGTGAAGCTGATGCGGACGATGCTCTTGATGCTCTTGAAGCCGTACTTCCACGGCACGACCAGCCGCATCGGCGCGCCATTCTGGTTGGCCAGCGTCTCGCCGTAGAGGCCGACCGCCATCAGGGTCAGCGGGTTCATCGCCTCGTCGATGCGCAGGCCCTCACGATAGGGCCAGTCGAGCACGCGGCGCTTCTGGCCGGGCATTTCCTCCGGCCGGTAGAGGGTTTCGAACGCGACGTACTTCGCCTTGCTGGTCGGCTGGTAGCGCTTGAGCAGATCGGCCAGCGGCACGCCCAGCCAGGGGATGACCATCGACCAGCCCTCGACGCAGCGGTGGCGATAGACCCGGTCCTGCAGCGTATTGCCGCGCAGGAAGCTGGCCAGGTCGATCGTGCCGGGTTTGGCGCATTCGCCGTCGATCTTCACCGTCCAGGGCGAGGTTTTCAGCGTCCCGGCGTTGCGGGCCGGATCGTCCTTGTCGATGCCGAACTCATAGAAATTGTTGTAGCCGGTGACGTCCTCCTTCGAGGTCTTCGTCTCGGCGGTGGAAAAGGGACTCGGGGCGCCCTTCAGCGGGATGGCGGCGGCCTCGCCGGCCAGGGCCAGCCCTATGCCGGCCGCGCCAAGGGTCAGGAACTCGCGCCGTCGCAGATAGAGGTCGTGCGGCGTGACGTCGTTTTCGGTCAGCTCGCCGCCGTGACGGATCAGCATGGTCGTCTCCCGCGCCCCCGCACAGTGTTACGTCCCCGGATCGCCCGTGGATCACGCCGTTCGATCACGCGCGAGTCAACTCACGGGCGCCGGGCCGTGATCAGACGGCCAGAGCCGCCGTCTCCCAGGCCAGGAGGTCCGGCGTTTCGAGCAGGCGCTCGACGTAGCGGCCGGCCGCGCCCGTGTCTCCATGGTCGCCGGGCTTGACGCCATAGCTGCGGAACCGGGTCGCCACGGGGGTGAAGAAGGCGTCGGCGATGGTCCAGTCGCCGAACAGGAACGGACCGCCCGACCGGGCCAGCAGGCCCGACCACAGCTGCACCAGCCGGCGGACGTTAGCCTGGGTGGCCTGGGAGAGGTCGGCCGTGGTCATCAGCGTCAGGTCCATGGGACATTCGCCGCGCAAGGACTGGAAACCACTGTGCATTTCCGCCGTCGCCGCCCGGGCCAGGGCGCGATCGGCCGGGTCCGCCGGCCAGAGCCCGGCCGCCGGGAACCGCTCGGCCAGGTATTCGCTGATCGCCAGCGAATCCCAGATGGTCAGGTCGCCGTCCTTGAGCACCGGCACCAGCCCCGAGGGCGAATGCCTGAGGATCTCGGCGGTGGAGGTCTCGACCTCGCGCAGCTGGACCAGCGTCTCGGTGAACGGCGCGCCGGTCCGCTTCAGGACCAGCCAGGGCCGCAGGGACCAGGTCGACCAGTTCTTCGTGCCGATGACGAGTTCCATACCCAAACCTCCAACAATCACGCAGCCGTTATTGACACAGCGGACTGACCCGCACGTAAGGTGCGTCAACAAATAGAACAAGCGTTTGACAGGGAGGAGCGTTCAGATGACCGACGCGGTCGCGCCGGCGGAGGAGTCTGTCGCTCCCGAGCCCACACCTGACGCCATCCCGTTGGTCAGCGACGGCTACCGCCGCTACGCCCTGACCCTGCTGCTGGTCATCTACACCCTGAACTTCCTCGACCGGCAGGTGGTCAACATCCTCGCCGAGCCGATCAAGAAGAGCCTGGGCCTGCACGACTGGCAGCTGGGCATGATGACCGGCCTGGCCTTCGCCCTGTTCTACACGGTGCTGGGCCTGCCCATCGCGCGGCTGGCGGAGCGGGCCAACCGGGCCTGGATCATCTCCGGGGCCATCGCCGCCTGGAGCGGCTTCACCCTGCTGTGCGGCGCGGCGCAGACCTTTCCCCAGTTGATCCTCGCCCGCATCGGCGTCGGGGTCGGCGAGGCCGGCTGCACGCCGCCTTCGCATTCGCTGATCACCGACTATGTGCCAAGGGACAAGCGCGCCTCGGCGATCGCCTTCTATTCGATCGGCACGCCGCTCGGCTCGCTGCTTGGCATGGCCATGGGCGGGGTGGTGGCCGACGCCTGGGGCTGGCGCGCCGCCTTCTTCGTCGCCGGCGCGCCGGGGGTGCTGATGGCCCTGCTGGCCTTCTTCACCCTCAAGGAGCCGCGCAAGGCCGCGATCAAGGGCGTCCCGCATGCCGGCCCCGGGGTCCGCGAGGCGCTGACCGAGATTCTCGGCAAGAGAACCTTCTGGCTGATGTCCGTCGGCGCGGCGATCATCGCCTTCGCCGGCTACGGCAGCGCCGCCTTCATCGGCTCGTTCTACTTCCGCAACCACGCGGCCGAGGCGGCGGAGGCGGCCAAGGTGTTCGGCCTGGGCACGGCCGGCTTCCTGGGCCTGGCGCTCGGCGTCATCGGCGGCACGGCGGGCATTCTCGGGTCCTTCATTGGCGGCGTGATCGGCGACCGGCTGGGCAAGAAGGGCCCGCAAGGCCAGATGGCCCTGCCGGCCGTCGCCGCGATCATCGGCGCCCCCTTCTACTTCGCCGGCATGACCGCCCCCTCGATGGCCGCCGCCCTGGCCCTGCTGGCCATCCCGACGTTTCTCAATTCGATGTGGTACGGCCCGGTCTACGGCAGCGTGCAGGGCCTTGTGCGGCCGCAGACGCGCGCCACGGCCGCCGCCGTGATCCTGTTCATCATCAACTTGATCGGCCTGGGACTGGGGCCCCTGGCGGTCGGGGCGCTGAGCGACTTCTACGCCGACGGCCTGCGCATGGGCGAAGCCGAAGGCATCCGCTGGGCGCTGATGACCTCGGCCTCGACGATGCTGGTCGCCGCGGCCCTGTTCTGGACCGCCCGCAAGACCATCAGATCCGACATGGTCAGCTGACGCCATACCCGATGTTCAATTCCGCGCTGGCGACGCGCGAGCCGACGCGGCTAGAGTGCCGACAGTGACAAGGGGAGGAAGGCCTGCATGACCGACGCAACGGCGGGGGGCGCCGCGCGGCCCGTGTATTCGAACGGCTACAAGGCGCTGGTGCTCGGCATGCTGCTGGCCGCCTATACGTTCAACTTCATCGACCGCACGATCATCGCCACCATCGGCCAGGCGATCAAGATCGACCTGAAGCTGACCGACACGCAGCTGGGCCTGCTGGGCGGGCTGTATTTCGCCCTGCTCTATACGACCCTGGGCCTGCCGATCGCGCGCTGGGCCGAGCGCGGCAACCGCACCACCATTATCACCCTGGCGCTGGTTATCTGGTCGGGCTTCACCGCCATGTGCGGCGCGGCGACCAACTTCGTCATGCTGGCCGCCCTGCGTTTTGGCGTCGGCATCGGCGAGGCCGGCTGCTCGCCGCCCTCCCACTCCCTGATCAGCGACTATTTCGAGCCCAAGAAACGCGCCAGCGCCCTGTCGATCTATTCCTTCGGCATTCCGCTGGGCACGATGATCGGCGCGGTCGCCGGCGGCTGGATCGCCCAGAACCTGAGCTGGCGCTGGGCCTTCGTGCTGGTGGGCATGCCGGGCATCATTCTGGCCATACTGTTCAAGCTGCTGGTCAAGGAGCCGCCGCGCGGCCATTCGGACCTGCCCGAGCATCCGATCGAGCCGGAAGACCTGACGGCTCCCGTCGCCCCGGCGCCCAAACCCTTCTCCATCGCCCAGGAGTTCCGCGAACTGTGGGGCGTGGCCAGGATCCTGTTCGGCAAGTGGCCGGTTCTGCACATGGTGCTGGGCGTGACCATCGCCTCGTTCGGCTCCTATGGCTCGGGCGCCTTCGTGCCAGCCTATTTCGTGCGTCAGTTCGGGCTGGACTACGCCACGGTCGGCTTGATCACCGGCCTGGTCGGCGGCTTCTCGGCCGGCATCGGCACCCTGGTGGGCGGCATCGTCGCCGACCGGGCGGCGCGGCGCAGCGCGGTCTGGTACCCTCTGGTCCCGGCCATCGGCCTGTTGATCGCCACCCCGATCTATATCGCCGCCTATCTGCAGAACAGCTGGCAGACCGCCGCGATGATCCTGCTGGTTCCCGGCATCTTCCACTACACCTACCTGGGCCCGACGTTCGGGGTGGTGCAGAATTCCGTGCCGGTGACCCAGCGAGCGACGGCCACGGCCCTGCTGTTCTTCTTCCTCAACCTGATCGCCCTAGGCGGCGGCCCGGTGTTCACCGGCTGGGTCAGCGACATGCTGGGCCAGTTCAACTTCAGCCATCCGGGCCAAACGGTCATGGGCATGTTCCACGGCTTCGGCGGCGACGTCGGCGCCGGGAACTTCATCAAGGATTGCCCGGGCGGCAAGGCGCCGGACGGCGCGGCCGAGGCCCTGGCCACGGCCTGTCACGCGGCCGGCTCGCTGGGCACGCGGCAGGCGATCATCATCTCGATCTGCTTCTACGCCTGGGCCTCGCTGCACTACTTCCTGGCGGCCATCGGCATGGTCAAACACATGAAGTCGACCGCCGGCGGTTGACGGTAAGGGCGTCAAGGGCGTAGCGGGCGGCATGATCCCTCGCTACGCCCGCCCCGACGCCGTCGCCATCTGGTCCCCCGAGACCCGGTACAAGATCTGGTTCGAGATCGAGGCCCACGCGGCCGACGCCATGGCGGAACTGGGGACCATCCCCAAGGCCGCCGCCGCGGCGATCTGGGCCGGCGGCAAGGACGCCGTCTGGGACCCCGACCGGATCGACGAGATCGAGCGGACGACCAAGCACGACGTGATCGCCTTCCTGACCCACGTCTCCGAAGTGGTCGGGCCCGAAGCCCGCTTCCTGCACCAGGGCATGACCAGCAGCGACGTGCTCGACACCTGCCTCGCCGTGCAGATGTCGCGGGCCACCGACCTGCTGCTGGAAGACGTCGATCTGGTGCTGGCCGCGCTGAAGCGCCGCGCCTTCGAACACAGGCTGACCCCGACGGTCGGCCGCAGCCACGGCATCCATGCCGAGCCGACCACCTTTGGCCTGAAGCTGGCCGGCCACTACGCCGAGTTCCAGCGGGCCAAGGAGCGGCTGGCGATGGCCAGGTTCGAGATCGCCACCTGCGCCATCTCCGGCGCCGTCGGCACCTTCGCCAACGTCGATCCGCGCGTCGAACAGCATGTCGCCGACAAGATGGGCCTGGTCGTCGAGCCCGTCTCGACCCAGGTCATCCCGCGCGACCGCCACGCCGCCTGGTTCGCGGCCCTGGCCGTGGTCGCCAGCTCGATCGAGCGGCTGGCCATCGAGATCCGCCACCTGCAGCGCACCGAGGTGCTGGAGGCCGAGGAGCCCTTCGACCCGGGCCAGAAGGGCAGCTCGGCCATGCCGCACAAGCGCAACCCGATCCTGACCGAGAATCTGACCGGCCTGGCCCGCCTGGTCCGGTCAGCCGTCGTGCCGGCGCTGGAGAACGTCGCCCTCTGGCACGAGCGTGACATCAGCCATTCGTCGGTCGAGCGCGGCATCGCGCCGGACGCCTCGATCCACCTGGACTTCGCGCTGCGCCGTCTGGCCGGGGTGGTCGAGCGGCTGGTGATCTATCCCGAGAACATGCTCAAGAATCTCGACCGCCTCGGCGGCCTGGTCCACAGCCAGCGCGTGATGCTGGCCCTGACCCACAAGGACGTCAGCCGCGAGGAGGCCTATGCGGCCGTGCAGGGCAACGCGATGAAGGTCTGGCGCGGCGAGGGCCGGTTCATCGACTTCCTCAAGGCTGACCCGTTCGTCAGCGCCAATATGACCGACGCCGAGCTCGAGGCCCTGTTCGACAACGGCTACCATTTCAAGCACGTGGACACGATCTTCGCCCGCGTGTTCGGGGAACAGGCCCACGCGTAAGCGCGGCTTTCCGCCGGTTGTCGCCGCCGACACGCGGCTGCTGGTGCTGGGCAGTCTGCCCGGCGAGGCCTCGCTGGCCGCGGGCCGCTACTACGCCCATCCGCAGAACGCCTTCTGGCGGCTGATGGGCGAGGTGATCGGCGAGGACATCGCCGCCCTGCCCTATGACGACCGTCTGGCCGCTCTGCTGCGCCATCGCGTGGGGCTGTGGGACGTGGTCGGCGAGGCGACCCGGCCGGGCAGCCTGGACACCGCGATCCGCGACGCCACCCACAACGACCTGGCCGCGCTGGTCGCGACGCTGCCGGCCCTGCGGATGGTGGCGTTCAACGGCGGCAAGGCGGCCCGCGACGGCCGCCGGCTGCTGGCCGCGCACGAGGACCGGCTGCGCCTGCTGACGCTGCCGTCCTCAAGCCCGGCCCATGCGAGCCTGCGATTCGCCGAAAAAGCGGCCGTCTGGAACGGTTTAAGCGCCGCGCTGGCGGACTGAGGTGCACGGGGACATGCACTTCAGTGCGTGTCCCCTGCGGCCGGAAAGGGACACGCACTGAAGTGCATGTCCCCGTGGGGTCAGCCGCCGTTCTTCATCTGGTCGCGGGCCTGGGCCAGCAGCTCGTCCATCTTCATGCGGACCTCGCCTTCGCTGACCGTCACGCCGGAGCCCTTGAGGTCACCGAACACCTTGCGCAGCACGTCGTCGTCGCCCGGCTGCTCGAAGTCCGCCTTGACCACGGCGCGCACGTATTCTTCCACCGACTCCAGGCCCATCAGGCCGGCAGCCCATTCCGCGAGCATGCGGTTGCGGCGGGCGGCGGCCTTGAAATCCTGCTCGGCGTCATGCGCGAACTTCTTCTCGAAGCCCTTTTCGCGATCGTCGAACGTGCTCATGAAAACTCCAGCGTCTTTACGGGCGCCCTGATATCCCCTTGCGGGCGCCGCCGCAATGAGCTGGATCGCCTCGCCAGCGCGGCGTTTGCGCCCGGAGCCCCATTCAGGTAGTTTCCGGCTCGACTTCAGCGACAGCGGCCCTGAGTCGAGACCCGCGCGCAGGCTGCCGCCCGCGCGCGATTTTCGTTTCCGCCAGCCGCCGCGCGCCCCCACGGGGAACACCCAGATGACGACCCGCCGCAAGAAGATCTACGAAGGCAAGGCCAAGATCCTCTATGAGGGCCCCGAGCCCGGCACCCTGATCCAGTATTTCAAGGACGACGCCACCGCCTTCAACGCCCAGAAAAAGGCGGTGCTCGAGGGCAAGGGCGTGATCAACAACCGCATCAGCGAGTTCATCATGCTGAAGCTGGGCGCCGTCGGCATCCCGACCCACTTCATCAAGCGGATGAACCTGCGCGAGCAGTTGATCAAGGAAGTCGAGATCATCCCGCTGGAGGTGATTTGCCGCAACATCGTCGCCGGCGGCCTGGCCACGCGCCTTGGCCTGGAGGAGGGCACGCCCCTGCCCCGCTCGATCATCGAGTTCTGCCTCAAGGACGACAAGCTGAACGACCCGATGGTCACCGAGGAACACATCACCGCGTTCAACTGGGCCTCGACCCAGGAGATCGACGACATCATGGCCATGACCCTGCGCATCAACGACTTCCTGTGCGGGATGTTCAGCGCCGTGGGCATCACCCTGGTGGACTTCAAGATCGAGTACGGCCGGGTCTATGATGGCGAATTCGCCCGCGTGATCCTGGCCGACGAGATCAGCCCCGATAGCTGCCGGCTGTGGGACTCGACGACCAACGAGAAGCTCGACAAGGACCGCTTCCGCCGCGACATGGGCGAGATCATCGAGAGCTACACCGAGGTCGCCCGGCGCCTCGGCATCATGAAGGAAATGCCGACGGTCATCCGCGGCGGATTGCACTAGAGAATTGCTGATGAAAGCCACCGTCCACGTCTTCCTCAAGCCCGGCGTCCTCGACGTGCAGGGCAAGGCCGTCGAGAGCGCCCTGCACGGGCTGGGCTGGCCCGATGTGAAGGATGTCCGGGTCGGCCGGGTGCTGACCTTCGACCTGCCGGGCGACGACAGGGCCGCCGCCGAGGCGCAGGTCAAGGCCATGTGCGACAAGCTGCTCGCCAACACCGTGATCGAAAGCTACCGGGTGGAGATCGCCTAGGTGAAAGCCGCCGTCATCGTCTTCCCCGGCTCCAACTGCGACCGGGACTGCAAGGTCGCCATCGAGCGCTCGACCGGCGCGGCGGTCGACATGGTCTGGCACGGCGACAGCGACCTGCCGGACGGCCTCGACCTGATCGTGCTGCCGGGCGGGTTTTCCTATGGCGACTACCTGCGCTGCGGGGCCATGGCGGCGCAGTCGCCGGTGATGCAGGCGGTCAGGGCCGCGGCCCAGCGCGGCGTGGCCACGGTGGGCATCTGCAACGGCTTCCAGATCCTCTGCGAGGCCGGCATGCTGCCCGGCGCCCTGCTGCGCAACGAGGGCCTGAAATACGTCTGCAAGCCGGTCGCGCTTGAGGTGACCAACGCCCAGACGCGGTTCACCGCCGCCTATCGCGACCGGCGCGAGGTGACGATGACCATCGGCAACGGCGAGGGCAACTTCTTCGCCGACGAAGCCACGCTCGACCGGCTCGAGGGCCAGGGCCAGGTGGTGTTCCGCTACATCGACAATCCCAACGGCTCGGCGCGCGACATCGCCGGCATCGTCAACGAGGCCGGCAACGTGCTGGGCATGATGCCCCACCCCGACCGGGCCTTCGAGATCGACCTGGGGTCGGCCGACGGCGCCCTGCTGTTCCAGAGCGCGCTGGCCAGCGCCTGACGCCGACGCGGCTTGCCGCGGTGTCTGTCCTGGGGCCTTATCCCGGAGCGCCCTCCGCGCCACGAGCCCGCCATGACCGCCAGACTGGTGACGGTATTCCTGCCTGATGGCGATGCGAGGACGGCGCTGGAGCTCGTCGGTCGCCACGCGGCCCGCCGCTGGCTGCTGCCGGTCGAGGGCGAGATGGCCTGCCTGACCTGCATCGTCCAGGGCCGCTATGTCGAGCGGCTGATTGACGAGATGGACGGCCGGTTTTCCGATCGTCCGGGCTTCGCCCTGGTCGTCACACCGATCGAAGCCATGACCCCGCCCCTGTACGAAACCGCCGGGACCGCGCGGCTTCTGGCGAGCACCGATCGTCCGCCGAACTGGCTGGAGTCGTTCTTCAGCCGCGACCGCCTGACCGTGGTTGAGCTGTATGGCGACGTGGAGGACGCCATCCGCCTGAAGCCGGCCTTCCTGTTCACGGTGCTTGCCTCGGCGCTGATCGCGGGCCTCGGCATGAAAAGCGGCCAGACGGCGATCGTCATCGGGGCCATGGTCATCGCTCCTTTTCTGGGTCCGTCGATCGGCCTGGCCATGGCCGCGGCGATCGGCGACGCCGGCCTGGCGCGGCGGGCCTCAGTGGCCCTGGCCGGCGGCGCCCTGCTGGTGCTGGGCCTGATGGCCGGCGTGGGCGCCCTGTTCGGGATCGACGCCACCGTTCCGGAACTGCTGAGCCGGTCCGAGGTCAGCCTGGCCGACATCGTCCTGGCCCTGACCAGCGGCGCGGCCGGGGTGCTGGCCTTCAGCCGGGGAGCGTCAATGTCCCTGATCGGAGTGATGATCGCCGTAGCCCTGGTGCCGCCCCTCTCGGCCGCCGGCCTGTTCTTCGGCTCGGGTCATCGCGATCTGGCCTTGGGGGCCCTGTTTCTGTTCGCAACCAATCTCGTCTGCATCAACGTCGCCGGAATCGTCACCTTCCTGTTTCAGGGCCTGCAACCCAGGAACTGGCGCATCACGGCCGGCCTGCTGGTGGTCTGGTGCCTGATCCTCGCCCTGATGACCGGCCTGCTGGCCGCCAGGGTCGGGTTCGGGCTCGGGCAGTGACCGGACCGGCCGACCTGGCCCCGCCGGGACACGGTCCCCGCCCGCCTGTTCAGCCCTCCGGGGAAATTGGTGGTCGCGAGTCGCCTGGTCAGCCACGGTGCCTCTCGTTCCCTCGGAGGCGGACATGGACATCAGTCAGATCAACTGGGCCTATGAGGCGCTGGCCGTATCGGCCGGCCTGCTGGTGGTCTGGGTCCTGGTCGCCCGGCGGGCCCGGGCCGGCGCCCCGGCGGCCTTCGTCGGTCTGGCCCATCTGCTGGTCGCCGGGCTGCATTCGGCCGCCCCGGTGCGCGGCTATCTCGACCCGGACTACGTCGGCTACGGCTTCGGCCTGCTGACGGCTGAACGGGGACTGGCCGTGACCCTGATCGCCGGCGCGGTGTGGCTGGTCGCCGTCGCCGGCGCCTTCCTGGCCCTGTCGCGGGCGCGGGCGGCCATGGCCTTCGTCGCGCTGTCGAGCCTGGCCTTCGCCGTGATCATCGGGGCGCCCCTGGTCATCGGCCTGCTGAGCGATCCGGAGGCGAACAAGATCCAGCTGGGCGAATACCTGACCATCCCCGGCCTGGCCGCGGTGGCCTTGCTGCTGACGCTGCTGGTGTTGCCGTTCCTGATCGGGCTGGTCTGGGCCGGTCGCCGGGCGCTCAGCCGGAACTGATCAAATCCGTTTCACCGTCGTGAACTTGACCGGAGGATCGAGAATCTGGCCGGCCATGCCGTAGTCCGCGCCCTCGGTGGGCGAGGTCGGCATGGCATGGATCGTCCGCACCACATCCAGTCCCTCGACCACCTGGCCGAAGGCCGCGTAGCCGAGGTTGTCGCCCGGCTTGATCGGATTGACGTCGTACCAGGGCGCGTCCTCAAGGCAGATGAAGAACTCGCCGTCGGCGGTGCCCAACTCGCGGCGCGGCATGGACAGGGTCCCGACCCTGTGGCGCAGGCCCGTCTGGTCGGTCGATTCATGGGCGATCGGCGGTAGCAGACGCCTGGGATCGCCGTGACAGCCGCCCTGCAGCAGTCCGGCCTGCGGCATCGCCTCGGGCCGGACCGTGCGATAGAACTCCGCCCCGTCGAAGCGCTTCTCGTCGATGTAGCGCAGGAAGTTGGCCACGGTGATCGGGGCCTTGTCGCCGTAGAGTTCGAGCGTGATCGATCCCGGCGCGGTCTCGATCGTCACCCGTGTCGGCGGAACCTGGGCCCGCGCGGTCCCGGCGAGCAGGGGAAGACCGGCCAGGGCGGCGACGACCGTTCTGCGATCCTGTTTCATGACGCCATCGTGCCTCGCCCGCCCTGACATTTCGAGCGGAATCCGCTAAGCCCGCGCCATGACCGCCTCCCCAGCGAAGACCATGGCCGACACGGCCGTCGAGTTCGGCCTCAAGCCCGAGGAATACGAGCTCATCGTCCGCCGCCTGAACCGCGAACCCAATCATGTCGAGCTCGGCGTGTTTTCGGTGATGTGGTCCGAACACTGCTCGTACAAATCCTCGCGCAAGCACCTGGGCAAATTCCCCACGACCGGGCCCAGGGTGATCTGCGGCCCGGGCGAGAACGCCGGCGTTATCGACATCGGCGACGGCCAGGCCTGCATCTTCAAGATGGAGAGCCACAACCACCCGTCCTACATCGAGCCCTATCAGGGCGCGGCGACGGGCGTGGGCGGGATCATGCGCGACGTGTTCACGATGGGCGCGCGGCCGGTGGCGCTGCTCAACGCCCTGCGCTTCGGCGACCCGTCGCATCCGAAGACGAAGCGGCTGGTCGGCGGCGTGGTCGCGGGCATCGCCGGCTACGGCAACTGCGTCGGCGTGCCGACCGTCGCGGGCGAGACCAACTTCCACCGCGGCTATGACGGCAACATCCTGGTCAACGCCATGTGCGTGGGCCTGGCCGACGCGGACAAGATCTTCTACTCGGCCGCCCCCGGTCCGGGGCTGGCGGTGGTCTATTTCGGCTCCAAGACCGGCCGCGACGGCATCCATGGCGCGACCATGGCCAGCGCCGAGTTCGACGAGGACAGCGACGAGAAACGCCCCACCGTCCAGGTCGGCGACCCGTTCGCCGAGAAACTGCTGATCGAGGCGACGCTGGAGCTGATGGCCACCGGCGCCGTCGCGGCCATCCAGGATATGGGCGCGGCCGGCCTGACCTCGTCCTCGGTCGAGATGGCCGGCAAGGGCGAGGTCGGCATCGCGCTGGACCTCGACATGGTGCCCCAGCGTGAAGAGGGCATGACCGCCTACGAGATGATGCTGTCGGAGAGCCAGGAGCGGATGCTGGCCATCCTCAAGCCGGGCCGCGAGCGCGACGGCCACGCCATCTTCGAGAAGTGGGGCCTGGACGCGGCCGTCATCGGCTGGACCACCGACACCGGCCACATCGTGCTGAAACACAAGGGCGAGGTAGTCTGCGACATTCCGCTGGCCCCGCTGTCGGAGGATGCGCCGCTCTACGACCGCCCCTGGACCGAGCCGGTGCTGCAGCCGCGCCTCGACCCCGGCCAGGTGCCCGCCCCCGCCGACTGGGAACAGGCCGTGCTGCGGGTCATCGGCTGCCCGGACATGGCCTCCAAGCGCTGGCTGTGGGAGCAGTACGACCGCCACGTCATGGCCGATACGCTGGAGGACAGCGCCACCGGCGCCGACGCCGGCATCGTTCGCGTGCACGGCACCCGCAAGGCGCTGGCCGTGACCAGCGACTGCACCCCGCGCTACGTCCAGAACGACCCCTTCGAGGGCGGCAAACAGGCCGTCGCCGAAGCCTGGCGCAACCTGACCGCCGTCGGCGCCGAGCCGATCGCCATCACCGACAACCTCAATTTCGGCAATCCCGAGCGGCCCGAGATCATGGGTCAAATCGTCAAGGCCATTGAGGGCATGGCGCTGGCCTGCCGCGTGCTCGACTTCCCGGTCGTGAGCGGCAACGTCAGCCTCTACAACGAGACCAACGGCGCGGCGATCCCGCCGACCCCGACGGTCGGCGCCGTGGGCCTGCTGACCGAGTACAGCCACCGGGCGGACTTCGCCGGCATGAAGGCGGGCGACGCGCTGGTGCTAATCGGCGCCAATGCCGGCGAGCTGGGCGCCTCGATCTATCTGCGCGAGGTGCTCGGCCGCGAGGACGGCGCCCCGCCGCCCGTCGATCTGGCCCTGGAACGCCGGACCGGAGACTTCGTGCGCGGCCTGATCTCGTCGCGGCAAATCACTGTCGTGCATGACCTTTCCGACGGCGGCCTGATCGTCGCCGCGGCCGACATGGCCCTGGCTTCCAACGTCGGCCTGACGCTCGAGGCGACCAGCCCGGCCAACGCCCACCCCTTCCTGTTCGGCGAGGATCAGGCCCGCTACCTGATCGCCACGAATGATCCCGAAGCCCTGCTGAAGGCCGCCGCCGCCGCCGGCCTGCACGCCAGCGCCGTCGGCCAGGCGGGCGGAGACCTGTTCGCCTCGAAGGGCCTGTTCAGCATCCCGATGGCGACCCTGCGGACGGCGCACGAGGCCTGGTTGCCGGGGTATATGGGGGGATAGGCGCCCATGCCGGTCGTCTTTCGACATCGCGGCTTTCGGTTCTTCTTCTTTTCCAACGAGGGCAATCCTCGGGAACCGGTTCATGTGCATGTCGAGGGCGGCGGCGGCGAGGCCAAAATCTGGATCAGGCCGGACGTTCACGTCGCCTCCGAAAAGGGCTATGATCGCAAGACCTTGGCGGAACTGGTTTGGATCGTTCGCAAGGAACGCGGTCTGATCGAGCGAAAATGGCATGAGCACTTCGGCTAAGACTGTCTGGTTCGACGAATTCACGATGTGGGTCGATCTGCAGGACGGTCGCACGATTGGCGTGCCCCTGGCCTGGTTTCCCCGGCTATTGGACGCCACGCTTGAACAGCGCGAAGCCGTAAGGATCGGCTCTTCAGGCGAAGGCTTGCACTGGGAAGAGCTCGACGAGGATATTTCCGTCGAAGGCCTGCTCGCTGGTCGCGGCGACATGACCCGCCGTCCGCCTGCCGCAGCCTGAGTCCCGAAGGGGACATGTATCGAAGGTGCGTGTTCGCGCGACGCCTGAACCGGGACTGGACTTCATGTCCCTTGGGACTTGATGTCCGGTCCCTCGCGGTGACAGGGACTGCCTAAGCAGTCCCAAGGGACAGCTAAGGCAGTCCCTGTCCCAGCACCGCCTCGAACCGCTCCAGCGCGAACTTCGCGAAAGCCAGCATGTTGGCGACCCGGTCGCTGTCGCCGGTTTCCAGCGTGAACGACGCCTCGACCGGCCCGACCACACCCACGCAGGTGTGGCCGACCGCGTCGCCATAGGGGTTGCCGGTCGGGCCGGCCGCGCCGGTCTCGCACAGGCCCCAGGTCCCGCGCAGCTTGTCGCGGATCACCCCGGCCATGAACAGCGCGTAGGGCTCGGTCGAGGAGCGCACGCCCGGCGGGATCATGTCGCGCGTCAGACCCAGCAGGCCGCGCGCCACGTTGGGCGTGTAGGTCACGCTGGCGCCCTGATACCAGACCGAGGCCTTCGGCACCGCCAACAGGGCCGCCGAGACCAGGCCGCCGGACGAGGACTCCGACACGGCGACGCTCTCGCCGCGTTCGACCAGTCGCGCGCCGATGCGCTCGGCGATGGGGATCAGGGTCTGCATCTAGCGTCCGGCCTCGCTCATCATGGCGTCCAGTTCCTCGTCGAACAGGCGGCAGGCCGCCACCACCGTCGTCACCGCGCCAAGGAAGAAGACCGGCGGCACGGTGGCGAAGTCGTCGGTTGGCAGGTGGTACTCCGAATGGTCCTCGACGCCGAAATAGACCCACGGCACGCCCCTGGCCGCGAACGCCCCCTGGTCCGACTGGCCGGTCCAGTTGTTCTGGAGGCCGTCGGCATCGGTGTCGTGGCCGAGCTTCAGCGTCACCGGCGCGGTCCCCGCGAGCCGCTCCAGCCGCGTCCTGAGCCACGGAAACGGCGCGCCGCCGGAGACATAGAGCTCGCCCCTGGCGTTCTTGCTCAGCATGTCGAAATTGACGTTCAGGCCGATGTCGGCCAGCGGGACCGGCGGCGCATCGACGAACGCGCGCGCGCCGCGCAGCCCGACCTCCTCGCCATCGAGGGCGACCAGGAACAGCGTGTGCGCCGGCGGCGCGACCTGGAAGGCCTCGGCCACGGCCAGCAGGGCTGCGACGCCCGAGGCGTTGTCATCCGCGCCGTTGAAGATCACGCCGCCCCGGGTCCCCAGGTGATCGTAGTGGGCGCTCACGACGATGGCCTTGCCGCCGGGCCGCGTCCCGTCGATCCGCGCGATCAGGTTGACGCCGCGGACCTCCTTGCCATCCGCCTTGCGGGTGAAGACGAACGGCTGCTCGGTCACGGCCAGGCCGATCTCGCGCAGGCGACCCTCGATATAGGCCCTGGCCCTGGCCGAGCCGTCCGTGCCGATGCCGCGCCCACCCATGTCGTCGGCCGACAGCACGCGCACATCGTCCAGCGCCCGGCCGCCGGTCGCCGCCGGCGCGGGACCGCAGAGGAGGAGCGCGGCGAGGGTGGCGAAGGCGATGCGGCGCATGGGAACTCCAGTGGGACCTGTCCCTTCAATGCGGGGACCGGCGGCGGCGTGCAAGCGGGCAGGGCCCCATACCGCTTTTTCCGCTTTCCCTCCCCCGCGTCGCCCGGCCATCATGCCGGCAACGAGAAAACGGGAGCGAAGCATGGACGCCCAGTCGCAATGGACCGGCCTCGACGCCGGCCGGCTTGAGCGCATTACCGACCATATCGAGCGCAATTACATCCAGCCCGGCAAGATCGCCGGCTGCCAGGTGGAGGTGCGTCGCCACGGCCACACGGCCTATGCCCGCGGCTTCGGCCTGCGCGACCGCGAGCGCGGCGTGGCCTGGAGCGACGACACCATTGTGCGCATCTATTCGATGACCAAGCCGATCGTCTCGGTGGCGCTGATGACCCTGTTCGAACAGGGCCGTTTCGAGCTGGACGATCCGGTCCACCGCTTCATCCCCGAATGGAAGAACCACCGCGTCTGGGTCTCCGGCGAGGGCGCCGACATGGTCACCGTGGCGCCGGAGCGGCCGGTCAGTTTCCGCGACGTGCTCAGCCACACCGCCGGCCTGACCTATGGCTCGATGCTGGCCCATCTGACCGGCATGCCGATCGAGCACCCCGTGGACAAGGCCTATGACGCGGCCGGCGTGCGGCGCGGCGACGGCGAGACGATCGACCAGCTCCTGGAGAAGCTCGGCGAAGTTCCGCTGCGCTACCAGCCGGGCCAGCGCTGGATGTACAGCCTGGCCACCGACGTCTGTGGCGGCCTGGTCGAGCGGGTCAGCGGCTTGCCGCTGGAGGACTATCTGAAGCAGGCGATCTTCGAGCCGCTGGGCATGGTCGATACCGCCTTCCACGTACCCGCCGACAAGGCCGGCCGCTTCGCCGCCAACTACATGCGCCTGCCCGACAAAAGCCTGCGCCTGTCCGACGACCCGGCGAACAGCACCTATCTGAAAGATCCGGTGTTCAAGTCGGGCGGCGGCGGCCTGGTCGGGACCATGGCCGACTATGTCCGGTTCGCCGAGATGTTGCGGGCCGGCGGCGCGCTGGACGGCCAGCGGGTGATCGGTTCGCGCACCCTGGACCTGATGACGAAGAACCACCTGAAGGACGGGCAGGACCTGACCCAGGCGGCCATCGGCGGCTTCTCCGAGACCGCCAACGCCGGCATCGGCTTTGGCCTGGGCTTCGCCATGACCATCGACCAGACGCTGACCGGCGGCCTCTCCAGCGGCGACTTCTACTGGGGCGGCGCGGCCTCGACGATCTTCTGGGCCGACCCGAAGGAGGACCTGTCGGTGGTCTTCATGACCCAGCTGATGCCCTCGGCCACCTTCAACTTCCGCGGCCAGCTGAAGAGCCTGGTCTATTCGGCGATCACCGACTGACGCTCAGGGATACCCGTCCCGCACCCACCGCGCGCCGCCGGCCTCCTTACCGGCCCAGGCGCGGCTGGGGCCGGCGGCGTTGCGGACGGCCGCGGCGTCGGCGGCCGTGCAGCTGCTTTCGTCGATCACCGTCAGGCCCGGCAGCGGCTCCAGCGTGACGAAGCGCCGCTTGCCGCCCTCCATCGCGCCCCCGGGAGGCGGCGGGCCGCACATCACTGGCCAGCTGGCGAAGGCGGTAATGGCGCCGCCCCCGCCCGCCGTCGGTTCGATGCCGAAGAACTGGTAATCGACCTTGCCGTCCCCGGTCATGCCGATCTGCAGGACCGGTGGATCGCCCGCCGACAACACGACCGACAGGCTGGTCCATTCGCCGACGCCCGTGACGTCGCCCTTGCCCGGCGGGTCGTAGCCGAGAACTTCGCCACCGCGCACCAGCATCCAGTCGGCGCAGCCTGGCCAGCGGGTGACGGGCTTGCGCGCGTCATAGCGGCAGTCGGCGCTGTCGCCGTTGTCGATCACCCAGAGCCCGTCCCGCAGGCGCGGCGCGTCAGCGGACGCATCGGCGAAAAACAGCGGATGGTCGCTGTGAACACGATTGCAGCCACCCAGCAGCAGCACGAGACAAAGACCCAGCAGGACTCTCATGGCGCCTCTCCGATCACGGCGGCGTGAGCATGGCGCCGATCCGGCGGGGCCGCACGTCAATTCCCGATGCCGGCGCCGGCGCTCCTCCAGCCGTTGTTAAGCATTGTGGCGCATTGAAGAGGCCTGATTTCCGGAGACCATCCCGTGCCGATGCCCGCCGCCGATCTCGAGTCTCGCCTGCGCGCGGCGTTTCCCGACGCCGAGATCGTGATCACCGACCTGGCCGGCGACGGCGACCACTACAAGGCGCGCATCGTCTCCAGCCAGTTCAAAGGCCTGCCGCGCGTGCGCCAGCACCAGCTGGTCAACCGGGCGCTGGCCGACGTGCTCGGCGGAACCCTGCACGCCCTGGCCCTCGAAACCGCTTCTCCGGCCGACTGACCCATGCGCTATCGCTCCTACGGCAAGTCCGGTCATGTGGTGTCGGCGGTGTCGCTGCTGCTGGACGGCGGCATGCGCAACTCGGCCCGCGACTGGCGCAGCCTGATCGTGGCGGCCATGGAGCTGGGCATCAACGCCTTCGAGATCGCCGGCGACGCGCCCGCGCTGATCGAGGGCGCCGCCGACGCCCTGGGCGAGGTGGAGCGCAACCTGCTGTTCGTGGCCTGGCGTCCGACCGCCCTGCCCGCCGAACCGGCGCAGGTCGTGGAGGCCCTGCTGGCCCGCACGGGCCTGGGCTATCTCGACCTGCTGAACTTCGACGACCGGCCGCCGTCGGCCGAGGTGCTGGCGCGGCTCAAACAGACCCGCTGGGTGCGGTCCTATGGCCTGACCAGCGACGACGAGGACACCGACCTGCTGATCTCCAGCGGCGGCTTCGACGCCCTGACCACGGCCTACAGCCCCGTGTCGGGCTGGCGCGACCGCAACCGGCTGAAATCGGCGGCCGAGCGCGACATGGCGGTGATCGCCCGCGACATCTGGCCCGAGGCGATGCAGCCCAAGGCCAAGCCGTTCAAGATGCCGCTGCTGGGCCGCCGGGCGGACCCGCTGGCGGGCGTCGGCGGCTACGGTTTCCTGGAATCAACGCCCGGCTGGTCGGCCGAGGAGATCTGCCTGGCCTATGTGCTGACCGAGCCGGCGGTGACCACCGTGCGATTCGAGGTCGATCACATCGACCGGCTGGCGCGGCTGGCGGAGGTGTCCGATCGCGACCTGCCGACCGGCGTGGCCGCCCAGATCGAGATGGCGCGGTTCTCGACCGACGGCTCGCGGATCGGCGCGCGGGGTTGACCCGAACGGGCCGGGCGCCTAGCTGATAGGCTGAATTTTCAAGCCCAAAGGCCCTGCCGTGACCGACGCCGCCGTCGCCAACCCCGCCCACGATTTCATCGCCCGCACCGTGGCCGAACATCCGGTCGTGCTGTTCATGAAGGGCGAGCCGGAACAGCCGCGTTGCGGTTTCTCCTCGCAGGTGGTGCAGATCCTCGACCATCTGGGCGTCGATTTCGTCGGCGTCGATGTGCTGCAGAGCGACGTGCTGCGCGACGGCATCAAGCTCTACAGCGACTGGCCGACCATTCCCCAGCTGTACGTCAAGGGCGAGTTCGTCGGCGGCTGTGACATCGTCCGCGAGATGTTCCAGGACGGCGAGCTGAAGACGCTGCTCGAAGGCCAGGGCTTGCTGTCCGCCTAGGCCGTGAAACTGCTCGAGCCCCCCGAGGACCGCCAGGTCTTCACCCTGCCCTTCACCCCCGCCCCGTCGGACATCGACGAGAACGGCCATGTGAACAACGTGGTCTACCTCGGCTGGGTGCAGGATATCGCCATCGCCCACTGGCGCTCGCGCGCGCCGGCCGAGGAGGCCGCCCGCTGGGCCTGGGTCGTGTTGCGCCACGAGATCGACTACCGCCGCCCGCTGATGCCCGGCGAACACGCCGTCGGCCGCACCTGGGTCGGCGAGCGGCGGGGCCCGCGCTTCGACCGCTTCGTGCGCATCGACGGCCCCGACGGCGAGATGTGCGCCCAGACCCATTCGGAATGGGTGCTGGTGGACGCGGTGAGCAAACGCCCGGCGCGGGTGCCGGAGTGGATGGAGGCGATGTTCAGTTAGCCCGGGGGACTGGACAAGCTGTCCCTTGGGACTGCTTGTCCAGTCCCTGCCCGGCGAGCGATGTTCAGTACGCCAACCTGACAACCACGCCCCTCAATCCCGTCATGGCCCGACTTGTTCGGGCCACCCAGGCACTCGGCCGGTTGCGGGAGGCTCGCCAACGGCCACCGCCTGCCTCGCCCCGTCTGCGCGCATGGGTGGCCCGAACAAGTCGGGCCATGACGGTGAAGAGGTTCGTCAATGGCCCGAGGCCGACAGCGGGTTGACCACCGCCACCCGCGCGCCTTTGGGCAGGCCCAGTTCCGCGAAACTGAAGGTCAGGTCCACAGCCGTCGGCGGCTGGGTGCAGCTATCGACCCGTCTGCGCCCGAACGCCACGGCATAGCGACCGCCGGCCTTCTCCACGAACCAGGCCATGGAGTCCTTGCCGGTGCAGCCGTTGGAGGCGACCCGGATGGTCAGGCCTTCGCGCGCCGCCGTGACCGCCAGCAGCGGCTCCAGCTCGACCATCCCCACATCCGGCGCCGAATAGACCGCCCGTGTGGCGCAGCCGGCGAGCAGCAGGGCTCCGGCGATGAGAAGGATGCGGCGGTTCATGGCGAGAGCAGAGACGGAGCGGCCAGACTTGTCCAGACTTCGCAGCTCAAGGCGGACCGCGCCCTGATGTCTTGAGCCCGCCCCATGGCAAAAAGGCCCCGGATCGCTCCGGGGCCCTTCGCAACTCTGTCGGTCGTCGAAAGCCTTACGAGGCGTAGAATTCGACGACCAGGTTCGGTTCCATCTTCACCGGATAAGGCACTTCGGCCAGTTCCGGGGCGCGGACGAAGGTCGCCGCCATGTGGCGGGCGTCCACGGTGATGTAGTCGGGGGTGTCGCGCTCGCCCGAGCTCAGGGCTTCGAGCACGAGGGCCATGCTGCGCGACTTTTCGCGGACGCTGACGACGTCGCCGGCCTTCACGCGGTAAGAGGCGATGTTGACGCGCTTGCCGTTGACCAGCACGTGGCCGTGGTTGACGAACTGGCGGGCGGCGAACACGGTCGGCACGAACTTGGCGCGGTAGACGACCGCGTCCAGACGGGCTTCCAGCAGGCCGACCAGATTCTCGGCCGTGTTGCCCTTGCGGCGCGCGGCTTCGGTGTAGGTGCGGCTGAACTGCTTTTCGGTCAGGTTGCCGTAGTAGCCCTTCAGCTTCTGCTTGGCGCGCAGCTGCAGGCCGAAATCGGAGACCTTGGACTTGCGGCGCTGGCCGTGCTGGCCGGGGCCGTAGGAGCGGGTGTTCACCGGGGACTTCGGACGGCCCCAGATGTTTTCGCCCATCCGGCGGTCGATCTTGTACTTGGCGCTATGGCGCTTGGACATGCGTAGCTCTTCTTCAGTTCGACCCGGGCCGGCCCCTCCGCAAGTGGAGGCGCGATCTCAACGGCGGCTTCGTGTCACCCGTCATGGATTCCCGGCGCCGTCCGGCGGACCGGCGGCGTGGGAAGGCGGGTGTATGACGAAGGGCGGGCGGGGAGTCAACTTTTTGGGCGCGCTCTAAAGATCCTCCCCATCGGGGGAGGTGGCGCTGCGCAGCAGCGACGGAGGGGGTCCGCTCAAATCTCGGGTGACCCCCTCAGTCAGGCCTGCGGCCTGCCAGCTCCCCCGATGGGGAGCACTACTCCAGCCGCTCGCGATGCCAGGCCAGGTGATCGGCGATGAAAGTCGCGACGAAGAAGTAGCCGTGGTCGTAGCCCTCGTGGCGCAGGACGGTCAGCGGCTGGCCAACGGTCGCGCAGGCGGCTTCCAGCAATTCCGGCTTCAGCTGTTCGACCAGCCAGGGGTCGGCGGTTCCCTGCTCGATCAGGATGTCGTCGTACCGGCCGTTCGCGGCGCCGGTCTCGATCAGCCGCGTGGCGTCGTGGCCGGCCCAGGCGGTCTCGTCGGCGCCGAGATAGCCGGTGAACGCCTTGTGGCCCCACGGACACCGCGTCGGCGAACAGATCGGGGCGAACGCCCCCACCGAGCGGAACAGGTCCGGGTGTTTCAGCGCCAGGGTCAGGGCCCCGTGGCCGCCCATCGAGTGGCCGCTGATCGCGCGCCGCGCCGCGTCCACCGGGAAGGCGCCGTGGACGGCTTCCAGCAGGTCGCGGACGATGTAGGTCTCCATGGTGAAGTGCGGCGCCCAGGGCGCCTGCGTGGCGTCGATATAGAAGCCGGCGCCCTGGCCGAAGTCGTAGTCCGGATGATCGGCGACGCCCTCTCCGCGCGGGCTGGTGTCCGGCGCGACGATGGCCAGACCCAGCGCCGCCGCCGCGCCATAGGCCCCGCCCTTGACCGTGAAATTGTCCTCCGTACAGGTCAGGCCCGACAGCCAGACCATCACCGGAAACGGCCCCTCGCCCGGCGGCAGGAAGATCGTGAACCGCATCGGCGCGCCGGTCGCCGCGCTCTGGTGGCGGCAGTAGTGCAGCGTTCCGTCGAACGTGCGGTGGGTGGAGAGGATTTCGAGCATTTTGTTCCGTTCATCCCCGCGAAGGCGGGGACCCAGGTTTGTTTGTTTCGTACCGCCACCGAGGTGATCCAGAAAAAGTCTGGGTCCCCGCCTTCGCGGGGATGAGCGGATATTGGGGCCTGTCTAGAACACCACCCCGCGCTTCGGATGCTTACGCCCGCAACAGCGTGGCGATGGCGATGTCCTCGTCAACATCCGGCCAGTGGATGCCCTCACCGCCGCCGATCAGGCGCCAGTGGCCGCGCTGTTCGGCCGTAGCGTCACGCAGTCTCGGAAACCACTCGAGCGGGGCGGAGAGTTCGCGACCGTCGGCGAGCGTGACGCGCAGGACCGAGTCCGTCGTCTCGACGTCCACGGCGTCGCTATTCATCTTGATCGCCGAAATGGCCATGCCAAGCCTCCAGGAAGCGCTCGCGGTTTTCTATCACGTTGAGCCGAAGACGCCGACGCCTCAGAACACCACCACCGACCGAATGCTCTCGCCCGCGTGCATCAGGTCGAAGGCCTTGTTGATGTCCTCCAGCGGCATCACATGGGTGATCATCGGGTCGATCTGGATCTTGCCGTCCATGTACCAGTCGACGATCCGGGGCACGTCGGTGCGGCCTCTTGCGCCGCCGAAGGCCGTGCCCTTCCAGACGCGGCCGGTGACCAGCTGGAACGGGCGGGTGGCGATCTCCTTGCCCGATTCCGCCACCCCGATGATGATGCTCTCGCCCCAGCCGCGATGGCAGGCCTCCAGCGCCTGGCGCATGACCGTGACATTGCCGGTGGCGTCGAAGGTGTAGTCCGCGCCGCCGTCGGTCAGG